>Ga0209317_1000148_pt1 | contig 94386 bp, 67 predicted proteins | sample RifGroB2_FD_183994 | JGI IMG/M metagenome (GOLD analysis project Ga0209317, IMG submission 183994) | Soil microbial communities from Rifle, Colorado, USA - Groundwater B2 (SPAdes) (version 2) | ecosystem: Environmental > Terrestrial > Soil > Unclassified | place: Rifle, Colorado | collected... | reverse complement strand
GGGGTTTTCATTCGGTATATTGGCCTTCCTGTGATTTTTTATAAACTTGCTTCTTTGGGCTGTAAGGGCCACCATAGTTCTGATCACGAATCCAGTCACGACCAGAATGAAAACCCCAGTCCCAATAGGGGATACCTCGTCTTCCGACAGTCCAGTCCAATCTTGGGTCAAGTGTTCCGTCGTCCTCTGTAAAAGGTTGAGAGGGAGAATATCCAAGGTCGTTTTTCACAGGGAAATTGTTATAGGAATAATCAATCAGTGGTAAGCCGTCCGATGTCCTGAAGGAATTCACAAACTCCTGGGTTGGCTGAAAAAAACCGCAACAACCTGCCGGCGATCCTCCATTGCCTTTATACGGGAAGTTTAAAACCTCACCCCAGCCCCCGTTCCAACCGCCTGAACCATCATTTACCGAATATTGAACGGTATAAACAGCTTCTATCCCATTCCGGTTTTCAATATCAAAGATTTCACCAAAAGTAGGTGCAAGTCCGATTGCCGCCCCATTGGGCTTTGTTCCGTTTTTAGCAGCCTGAAGCAATTTTAAGGCGCTGGCATAATCGTGGTACATTTGCATCATGGCCTTGGCAAGAAGCACTTTCGATACGGTTCCATTGAACCTTCCAATCTGCCCCATATTGTCTGGCAATGCTGTTCCATCCTGAAGATCAGCTATAATTCTATTCCTGACATCAAATTTATTGGTTAAGGTATCCTGATCCGTATTTTCATCAACAAAAGGAATTTTCTGCCACATTCTCCACGCCTCAAAATGAAACCATCCCCGCAGAGCCCTGGCCTGCATTAAAAACAGTTCAGCCTGATTGGATGAAATAGTCCCTTTTCTGAGAGCTAGGTTTGTAACTTCAATAGCGCTGTTGCACCTGGAAATTGCCTCATAGATCTCCTTCCATTTCAAATTCAGCCAACTGGTTCCAGCTTCAAAAGGACTTGTTGCAGTTTCAGAAAAAGTTTGGATGAAATTGATATCATTACCTGAATCGCCGGCATCACTTCCTTTGTTTGCAATCAAACCCCGGATATCGGCAAAAACCCAATTCGTCGAGGCCGTTTCCCAGCCAAATTGAGCTGAGACGCCATCGAGCATGGAGTAAGCGCCAATTAACAAGGCATCAATACCCTTTGCATTTGCCAGCACGTTACTGTCAAGGACGCTTTTGGGTTTGATATCAAGAAAATCCCTGCTGCATGATATCAGAACAGCAAAAAGCGAAAAAATGACCAAAGATATATTAGGCTTCCCCTTCATTACTAATTGATGAAAACCCTCATTGAGAGTGATATTACCAACCAAAGTTACACCAATATACTTGAAAATTTATACGATTTTGATTTTTAGTTTTATCTTTAAAATCCAAAACAATTAAAGATGAGATATACATTTCTATTTATTTTCGTCATTGGCTTTTTAATTTCCTGTAACCGGAATCCTGCTAAAACTCAGCCTGAAAGCTTAGAATCGAAAATAAAAAAAGAAGCAATAGCACTTGCCAAAGATTACGCCTCCGGGCAGTTAAAAGCCCCAACTACAACTGTTGATGGTTTTGGAATTATTACCATGATAGATGATCAGAAAAGATACCGGATAGATCCTTCAAAAATATTTACAGGCCAGATTGACCCGGATGAAAACCTCGATGCCCTGGTCACTTTAACCTCCTTTTACAAACAAGATCCGGGTTTGCCCGAACACCTGGTTCTAATCCATACCAATGGCAAATTAATACTGGACAAGGTTTTTGAACTGGATTTGAAAATTGTAAAATTAAAGGACAGAATAATTACCGGTGAACTTCATACCAAACCCCGGACATCGCCCTTATATAATTGTTCACATTGTATCGAAATAGTAAACTATCAGTATATGGATGGCACCCTGGTTCGGTTGAAATAGCCGGATTTACTTCCTGTTAAGCTGGTAAACTGCAACCTTTGACCTGTTTATTCCGGCAACCACAATTGGTGAGTCACCTTCAAAATACAGCAATGAACCAACCATGCCCTGAAGCAACATTCCACTTTCCGAAGGAGGAAGAAGTTTGAATGACTGTTCTTTACCATTGCTTAAAAGCAGCGACCCCTTGTTTGCATCGTAATAACCCGTAGCAACGTCGTAGGTATAATCGTTTCCTGAAATCAAAATGTCCGGAATTCTGTCTCCATTAAAATCCTTTACAATCATCTTCTTAATTGGTGAGAACTGAAGCAGTTTGGGCAACTTTTCCCACCTGAACAGGCCTTTATCATTCCATAAAACATAGCTCGAAGTTGTACTGACATGAAGTTGGAAATCCAGTCGTTTCAGCGTTTCAGCATCATATACATCCTTGATACCTAAATAACTGAAGGTCTTGTAGTCTGGAAATTTCTTCTGAAAGAAGGTTGATTGTGCAATCAACTCATCGAGGTAATTAATTGGATATTCGGTCATTTTACCATCCTTATCTTCCCAATAACCGGTTGAAACAGGATCAATATTACCATCGAGATCCAAATCAATGGCATACAAGTTTAACGGGTACTGATCGCTTACCGTAAAGCGATGGTTTTCACCTAAATTGCCGACCATATAATCGTCATCGCCATCCAGATCAAAATCGCCGGCAACGATTGAATTCCAAATGCCATGATGATCTTCAAACCCTGGAAGAATTTGGGGAACGAGTTCTTTTCCCTGCATGTTCTTAAGAACAACTATAGAATTCCATTCACGGGTTACTATCAGATCTTCCCATCCATCTTTATCGTAATCATTCCAAACAGCATCGGTCACCATTCCCAGATTTAACTTCGAAGAAGCATTTACCGAAAGATTTCCCTTATCATTCAGAATAAGCCAGGAATGATTGGCATAAGGGAACATTCCTTTTTTCACTCTGGCGCCGACAAACAAATCAATAGTACCATCATGATTAAAATCGAATGGTCGGATTACGGAGGCAGGGAATGCAGGAACAGGCAAAGCTTTCCGGGTAAAAGAACCTTTATTATTCTCATAGAGGAAATGCTGGTAATCCTTTTCTTCCGGATTTTCATAACCACCAGCCACTGCAATTACATCATTATCTCCGTCATTATCCATATCAACAACTGCCAGATCAGCCTCAGAAAACTCTTTTTGCGTAGTTAAACCACTGAAGGCAGCATCTTTAAAATCATTCCCTTTTCGAAGCAATACGGTGGTTGGAATCGTATTGGTAGAACCTATGATTAAATCTTCAAGCCCATCCATATTGATATCTCCTTTGGCCATGATGGGTCCAATCTGTGAGTATTTATGCGGTATAATATTCTGATGAAGGAAAAAGTCAATAAAATCCTTCTGATCATGGGTATAGTTGATCAATCCGTCTTTTTTGGTAAATAAATAATCATTGGTTCCGGAAATTCTATTATTCTTTGTTGCAGGTTTTGAACTATTCTCATTCATTTCAATTTGCTGGTTGATCTTAATATCCTTCAGCAACGATACCTCTCCTGAAGCAGGCCAGGTAACTTTAACCGAATCAATAACTGAGTTGGCAGCCAACCCAAAATGAATAATTGGATCAACTGACGAAGCATATCCTCTGGTCATAAAGTGCTCGGCATACTGGTAATTTCCATTACTCCATAACTCTACTTTAGCTCCAATGGCCATGGTATTGCTTCCTTTTCCGGCAAGTTTTATTTTCAGGAACCCAGACTTGCCGTCTGATTTCTCCATGGTGGTATTCTTCAGGATAAAAGGTTCGTCATTTAGATTATTGGTCACATAATCAAGATCACCATCATTATCCAAATCTGCAAATGCGGCTCCATAAGAGTATGAAGGAATATTAGGCAACCATTCTTTTGATTTATTTTCAAAGTGAAGATTGCCTGTATTTTCAAAAGCAAAATTGGGAACTTTCAGTGCCGGGGCCAGATCAATCACATATTTCTCGTCACCAACGAATCCATATACCTGCGCTTTCATGCGGGTCCAGTCTTTGTCAGTCATATCACGTGGATATCCATTCGTAACCAACAAATCGTTATCACCATCGTTGTCATAATCAGCAAATAAGGGCGACCAGCTCCATTCGGTCTGGTAAACACCCATCATCTGGCCAACTTCGCTATAGGGAAGCATTTCATCGTTTATAAACCCGTTATGAAGATGAAGCATATTCCGGAGATACTGGTGTTCGTAATCATATTTTGCATCATTGACATAGAAAATATAGCTGAATCCGTTGATGGTTTGTTTCTTTTTGTAATATTTCTCAGGCAACATATCTAAAGTCATGATGTCCAGGTTTCCGTCATTATTTACGTCAGCCATATCATTGCCCATAGACGATTTAGTCTGGTACGACAAATATTTTCGAATCTCATTCTTAAATGTGCCATTTCCCTGGTTAATATATAGCAAATCATTCGACATGTAGTCGTTTGAAACGTAAATATCAGGGTATCCATCCTTGTTGACATCACCAATAGCCAGTCCAAGTCCGAATCCCTCATATAAAATACCTGCTTCTTGCGTTACATCAGTAAAAGTACCATCGCTATTATTCCGGTAAAGTTTATCATTATTGGCAGCGGTTCCATCTGTAACTTTTGTACGGTACGAAGTGTTCATCCGCTGAGTCAACGTATTATTCAGGACATAAAGGTCAAGGTCGCCATCCCGGTCATAATCAAAAAAAGTAGCATTAACTGACTGATCTTCATTGGCTATTCTATATTTCTCTGCCATTTCAGTAAAAGTTGGGCCTTTACCTTCCCTGATACCATTATTGATCCATAACCTGTTCATACATTTCTTCGGATTGTTGCTTGCTGTTGAAGTGAAATACACATCTACCCACCCATCACCATTAACATCGGCAAGAGTTACGCTGCTGAACCATTGATTATTGGTAAGCCCGGTAAAATTTTCAGTAATATCCTGAAATTTAAAATCACCGGTATTTAAATATGCCTGTGGCGAAACCTGGTTCCCTGCAAAAACAATGTCCTGAAAGCCATCCTTATTCAAATCGCCAATTCCGACACCAGCGCCATTATAGATGTATTCGTAACTCATCACATGGAAACTGTCGGTTTCGGTAACCGTATTTTTGAAATTAATTCCTGTCCTGCTGGCGCTCAATAACTGAAACCGGGAAGATTCGGAACAAGCAAATAATAACGCGGCACAAACTATTAGCAATAGATTCCTCATTTTAATTTTAGTTACATTAGGTTCAAAACGAGCCGCAAATATAAAAAAAAAGTGGACTACCAATCAAGATAGTCCACTTTCGTATGTATTAAAACAATGTTACCTGTTTTGCACCAATTTACCATTACTCAAGTCAATCTGACGTTGAGGTATCGGATAAGTTGCATCTTCCGGGCCTACAGTTGCAGAACCGTACATGGAATTACCCCATGGCACCGTTTTTTCATAGGCAAGAACCCTGTTTAGTTCGGTCTGGGTAATTCCCCAACGGTTCAAATCGAACCACCGGTGGCCTTCCATACCAAGCTCAAGTTTCCTTTCCATTCTGACAGCTAAACGAGCCTGGTTTTGATCAGTAAATGGTTTATAAGGAGCAATGACATATTTAGCAGCAGGAGCAGCGCCATCCATTACAAAACCATCAGGATTGGCAGCTCTGTTACGTACCGCATTAATGTTGGCCAGAGCGCCGGCAAGGTCATTGGTTTCAATCTGGCATTCGGCAGCTAACAAAAGAATGTCAGCATAACGAATCATACGGTAACCATTGGCAGTCCAGCCTGAAGTCCAGTTTCCGACTTCGGTATATTGACCTTCCTGTTTTTTCTGATAAACTTGTTTCTTTGGGCTGTATGGACCAGCATACGATTGGTCACGAATCCAGTCAGAACCGGTATGTTTTCCCCAATCCCAATATGGAATACCACGACGGCCAACAGACCAGTCAAGACGTGGATCAAGGTTACCGGCATCAGGAGTAAAAGGCTGAGAAGGGGTTAAACCTACGTCACTTTTAACCGGAAAATTGTTGTATGAATTGTCAAGCATAGGCAAACCGTCAGCAGTTGTCCGGAATGAATTTACATATTCCTGAGTAGCCTGAAAGAAACCGCAGCATCCACCTGGTGATCCGCCACCGCCTTTGTAAGGGAAATTCAAAACTTCGCCCCAACCACCGTTCCAGGCGCCTGATCCGTCATTTACAGAATACTGTACAGTATAGACTGATTCAATCCCATTCCTGTTAACGATATCAAATACTTCGCCATAGGTTGGAGCAAGTCCGATGGGCGTTCCATTGGGTTTTGTTCCAGTTTTGGCAGCATTTAAATTTGCTAAAGCGCCAGCCCAGTCTTTGTTCATTTGCATTTTGGCCTTAGCCAAAAGAACATTGGCAACAGTTCCGTTGAATCGTCCAACCTGACCCATGTTGTTTGGTAAAGAAGTACCTTCCTGAAGGTCTGCAATAATTTTGGCCTTTACATCTTCAGTGTTGGCAACTTTTGATAGATCAGTTTTTTCATCAACATAAGGAATTTTTGCCCACATTCTCCATGCTTCAAAATGATACCATCCGCGTAAAGCTCTGGCTTGTTTCACGAATGAATCATGTTGTTCTTTGGTTATGGTACCGGCAGCCAAAGCTTTTGCAGCTACTGTAATTACACTGTTACAACGTGAAACAGCTTCATACACTGATCTCCATTTAACATTCAGATAAGGGTTGGTAGAAGTTTCAGAATACGATTGAAGAGGATTAATATCAGGTTGGTCACCTGCATCAGTTCCTTTGTTTCCAACCATTCCACGGATATCGCCATATACCCAGTTGGAAGAAGCTGCTTCCCATCCAAATTGTGAAGATACACCATCAAGTAAGGAATAAGCTCCAATCAGAAGGGTATTAACACCTTTTTCGGTTGCCAAAACCCCTTCATCCAAGCTCCCTTTTGGCTTGATTTCCAGAAAATCCTTGTTGCAGCCAACTAATATGGCAAATACCGCCAGGACTATGGTAAATAAAATTTTATTCTTTTTCATATTCAATTAGTTTATAAAATTACAGAGTAAGATTGAGACCTATGATGAATTGCTTCACATTGGGGTAGTTACCGGCATCAACACCGAAAGCGCGGTCACCTCCGCCAATTTCAGGATCTAATCCGGAGTACTTGGTAATAGTGAATAAGTTAACAGCCTGAACATATACTCTTACTGATTTCAGATATACTTTACTTAAGCTGCTGGCAGGCATTGTATAACCAATTTGCAGGTTTTTCATTCTGACGAATGAACCATCCTCTAAGTAGTAACTTGAAGAAACTGTATTGGTAGAGAAATTTGATTTGTTGGACGCTTTTGGAACACTGGCGCCGGTATTTGACGGAGTCCAGCTACGGTACAGCAGATCCTGACTTTTTTGTCCCTGGAAAGATGGCCAGAAGTCAACCCACCATTTGTTGTTGTTGAAAATATCATTACCCTGTGAACCATATATAAATGTAGAAATGTCAAAGTTCTTATAGGTTAATGCTAAGTTCAAACCGTAAGTAAAATCAGGATTTGGATTACCAATAAAGGTTCTGTCTTTAGGATCAATTACTTTATCGTTGTTGATATCGGCATATCTGAAAAATCCTGGCTCAGCGCCATCCTGTTTAGCAGCAGAAGCAACTTCAGCAGCGTCTTTGAACAGACCAGCTACCTGGTAACCAAAGAATGCCGACATTGGATGTCCAACCTGGTTTCTGTTGTATGATCCGATTCTTGATCCACCCCAGTCAAAGAAATTTACACCGTCAGCAACTTTAGTAATCTCATTGTTTACTGTAGTAAGTACAGCGCTTGCATTAAAACCAAGATCTCCAAATGTATTTTTGTAAGTTAATTCAATATCGAGGCCTTTGTTTGACATGGATGCAATGTTTACATAAGGTTGACTGGCGCTACCAGCAGTCCCCGGTAATTCAGGATTGAATAACAGGTCTTTGGTTTGTTTGGAATACCAGTCGAAAACAATTCCGATTTTGCTGTTGAAAAGAGTTGCCTCAAAACCGAGGTCAGTGGTAACGTTGGTTTCCCATTGTGCATCAGGGTTACCAATCCGGTTCTTGCGAAATCCCTGGGCTGAAGAGCTACCAGTTCCACTGATGTCGTAGAATGACTGATCTGGAGATCCACCGAAAAGAGAGAAGGCATTCGCAGGGTTAACTGCAAGTTGGTTACCCAGGGTACCCCATGAACCTCTTAATTTCAAATCACTAAGCCAGCTCAAATCTTTAAGGAATGATTCGTCCTTAATACGCCATCCGGCAGAAAATGATGGGAAAATTCCGTAGCGTTTATCTTCACTGAATACGGAAGAACCATCACGACGAATGGTAGCGCTAAACAGATATTTATCCCTGAAAGAATAATCGGCTTTGGCAAATTGAGAAACCAAAGTAACCGGCGTGCTTGCGGATGAAAAAGCAGCAGTAATGGTTTGACCGTTTGACAAGGTACGATAGTCAACAGCATCAGAAAAATATCCTGCACGTGTTCCGCCGAGTTCACGATAAATATTAATTTTATTGCTTTCGTAACCGCCTACAGCAGAAACTTTATGATCTCCGAATGTTTTATTATAAGAAACTGTGTTTGACCAGGTCCAGTGACCACCATAATTAGCCCCTTCAGTCATACTTGGGGTAGCGTTGTTTTCCGCATTTTCGTAAGTCGAATTATTGAATGAATAGTAAGCTCCGTTAAAGAAACGACCTCCTAAACTCGACCTGACATTCAAACCATCCATGATCTTCACATCAGCGAATGCGCTTCCCATTACGCTTAAATTGTAGTTGTTATTGTCCTTGGCTCTTTCAAGGTTTGCCAAAGCATTGGTATTATTACCTAAACGCGCAATAATACCGGTTCCACCATATTCTCCGGGAACGAAATCATGTCCGGTACCCTTAATTGGCTTGGTAATGATTGCCGGCACAATGGGTTGCGAGCGGTAAGGCCCCATTTGGATTGGGCTTCCTTCAGCCAGGTTTGTAACACCATGACTTGAACCATAGGTCATTGAAACGTTTTCGCCGATAGTCAGACGTCCTTCAAGTACTTTAAATTCAGAGTTGAAACGGGCCGTATATTTCTTGGTGTCGGTCGTTTTAATAATACCATTCTGAATGAAAGCGCCAACTCCTGCAAAGAATTTCGCATTCTCATTACCACCGGAAAGGGTAACATCATGATTCGACATACTTGCATTCCTGGTAATGGTTTTATACCAGTCGGTATCTGCAGCCCAGCCAGGCAATGTTGGGGATGCATTCGATGATGGGCCGTAAATAGGATGTGTTTCGTTTGTTCCATCATTTCTATATACCAACCACTGAAGGTTCGCATATTCCTTGGTATTAAGAAGGTCTTTAGTCGGACCTCCACCGGCTAACTGTGTACCAGTGTACATGTCGTAGGTAACTTTAACGCCAGTTGCACCTTTTTTGGTTGTAATCACGATAACACCGTTTGATGCACGCGATCCGTAAATGGAAGCCGCACCGGCATCTTTAAGAACAGAAATTGATTCAACATCATTGGGGTTAATCATTGAAATGGTTGAACTAGGGATACCGTCAACAATATAAAGAGGATCGTTGTTCTCAAAAGAGCTGAATCCCCTGATTCTTAACCTTGATGTTTGCCCCGGTTGTCCTGATCCAATTACGGTAATACCGGAAGTACGTCCTTGTAATTGGCTTACTACGTTTCCGCTTGGGATAGCTTTTAATGCAGTCGTTTCAACAACGCCAACTGCACCTGTAATGTCCCTCTTTCGCTGGGAAGAGTAACCTGTTACAACCACTTCCGAAACAGCAACTACATCGGGTATCAATACCACATCAATAGTGGATTGAGTACCGACAGTGATCTCTCTGGTTTGATAACCGACAAATGAAAAGACAAGCACTGATGAAGGACCTTGTACCCTAATGGAATAGGTACCTGACATGTCGGTTATTGTTCCGACAGTTGTCCCCTGGACAACAACAGTTACGCCAGGAACAGGCCCCTCTCCTTCGGCAGTGACCTTCCCTGTAATGGTTCTTTGCTGAGCAAAAACGATGCCCATCGAAAAGACCATGCTGAGAAAAATCAGCGCTGTACGCCGCACAATTGTAGTAATTTGCATAGTCAATTGTTTTTAAATTTAGAATAAATTAGTTAGATAAATAGAATTATTAATTGCATAATCTGATCAAAGGTAGGAAACTTATCAAATAAACAAAAATTAACACCTCTAATTTTTTAACTTTTTTTAATCTTTTTTAATCTGGCTTTAATTTCTTTTTAATCTTCCGGGTCCTGATTAATTATTTTTTTTTATTCCTATATTGTAAATAAGACAATTACCCATTTTTTTATTCATACAACCTTAAGTTCGCGCGAAAATTCTTAATATTGCTGAATTGAGGAGAATTCGGGAAGTTTTAAATAATTAAAATACAAAGTCTAAAAAATGCTCTTATAGGATTAATCAAGCCTGGGATTTTGTAATTATATAATGAGTACTATTAAATGTCGTATATTTTCAAACTACTCACCCCCACGTCCGCTAGCGGACGTCCCCCCTCTCTTCTTGAAGAGAGGGGCAAAGCATCGCAGACTTCGGCGTGAGTTCAGTCGAACGATGCGACGGGGTGAGTCAAGTTAAGTGAACAAATCAAAATACGACATTATATCATTTCATGTAATTATATAAACATTTGTGTTATTAAATTCTTTATTATGAAAATACTCATTGTCGAAGATGAACCAAAAGTTGCATCGTTTATAAAAAAAGGACTTGAAGAAAGTAATTACGAAGCCGAAATTGCCTACGATGGATTATCAGCCTACAAACTGGCATGTCAATATCATTACGATCTGTTTATTCTGGATGTCATTATCCCTGGCATTACCGGACTTGATCTTTGTAAAAAATTAAAGGATCTGAATCAGGATATACCGGTATTAATGCTCACCGCACTTGGCACAACTGATGATAAATTGTTTGGTTTCGATGCCGGAGCTGATGACTATATGATAAAACCTTTTGAATTCAGAGAATTACTTGCAAGAATCAGAGTCTTGCTAAAAAGCGCGAACAAGGTATCTGACCAATCAAACAAACTCATTTTTAGCGATCTTGAATTGGACCTTAACCGAAAAACGGTTAAAAGAGGAATCGCTCAAATGGAACTTACAGCTAAAGAATTTTCCCTGCTTGAATTTTTTATGAGAAACAGTGGGCGGGTACTTTCACGAAACGACATAGCTGAAAAGGTCTGGGACGTCAGTTTTGATTCCGGGACTAATGTGGTTGATGTTTATGTCAATTTTCTGAGAAAGAAGATTGATAAGGGATTTGATAATAAACTTATTCACACCAAAGTCGGGTTTGGCTATATTTTCGGAGATCTATAAAATGCAGATCAGAACCAGATTAACGTTACAGTTTCTTTTATGGGGAGCAATTATAATGATCTTTGCTTCATTGATTACTTATTATTCTTCTGCGAGCTTCAGGAAAGAAGATTTTAACAACCGTTTAAGAAATAAAGCCAAGAGCACCGCAAGGCTCCTGCTTGAGGCCAAAGTAATTGATCCGGACCGGGTCCTGAGACTGGAGAAGGACAATCCTGTTAACCTGATCAATGAGAAAATCATTATTCTAAACTTCCTGAATGATGTTATCTATTCGACTGATCCATCCAATGAAATTAAAATAATTGACAGCATTCTGGAAAGGATAAGGTTGCTCGAGAATGTAACTTACAAACAGGGAAACTACGAAGTTGTTGGCGTGTTGTATGCAGCCAAGCTCGACAGGTTTGTCGTATTGGCTGCAGCCACCGATATTGAAGGATCCTTTTATCTGGCAAAATTAAGGTTTATACTTGTTCTGGTATGCTTCCTCAGTCTGGGTTTGTTCTCATTTGCAGGATGGATTTATTCAGGAAGAGCATTGAAGCCCATGAGCAATGTGGTAAAAAGAGTGGAAGACATTTCTATTACCAGCCTGAATTTAAGGGTACCGGTTTACAACGAATCGGATGAAATCGGAAAACTGGCAAAAACCTTCAATAATATGCTTGAACGTCTGGAAACATCATTTGCCGTTCAAAAGGATTTTATTTCCAATGCTTCACATGAACTCCGGACCCCACTCACTTCAATAAACGGACAACTGGAGGTTCTGATGTTGAAAGACCGTTCATCGGAGGAATATAAGGCTGCCATTGAATCGGTTCTTGATGACATCAAATCACTGATTATACTTTCGAACCGATTACTCATGGTTGCAAGGTCAAAATCGGAAAGTATCATCAATATGGAAAAGGAAGTCAGAATTGATGATGTTCTCTGGCAGGCACAGGAAGAGATTCAGAAGCATAACAAGAATTATCATGTTAATATTTCATTGGGTGAATCGCTTACAGATTCGGATCACCTGGTGGTGAATGGAGATGAATCTTTGATAAAGGCGGCTCTTTCGAATATCATAGACAATGCCTGTAAATATTCAGTTGATCATTCAGTTGACATTCAAATGGAACATCCCGGTCAACATATCGAACTGGTATTTACTGACCAGGGCATTGGTATTTCAGAAGCAGACCTGCAAAAAGTATTTGAACCTTTTTACCGTGCATCCAACGCGATTGAATATCCGGGAACAGGAATAGGTCTTCAGCTTGTCAATCAGATTATTAAAACACACAAAGGAACGTTGAAAATTTCTTCAGAACTCGGAAAAGGAACGAAAGTAACTGTAAAACTGCCCTCGAAAATCTAATTTCAATTTAGATTTCCATAGTTTCACAACTGCACTTTTCCCGAAAAACGATTTCCTGATTCAGATTCATAGCGTTAATCCGATTGATTCGTTGTTCCAGACAATCGGGGCAGGTGGAAAACAAACCCAAATCCCAAACATCGGCAAAGACACGTCCTGCATTTAGGTTAATACCATATTCCAGAACTGATTCCAATGATTTAATTTTGGGAAGGTGAAAATCACCACTTTTCATCAACTCATCCATCGCGCCATTTCCTGCCCTGACCGGAATTACAATGCAACATTCAACACCAGCGCTGAAAGCAAAATCAATTGACTTTTGCGCCCAAACGATTCCTTCTGCTTCGGTCAGATACGGGGGTCGCAGTAAAATAAAAGCCCGGGAACGGATACCGTTTCTGGTAAGAAATTTTACCGAATCGCTAAAATTATCAATAGTCACGTGCTTATTCAGCTTCCGGAGAATTTCGGGGTGAACAGTCTCCAGACCAATGGCCACCTGCAAATCAGAATGTAGCATATTCCTGAATTGCAGACAGCTACCGTCAATGAATTTGGGATGACTTTCGATAATGACCGTTTCAAAACCAGTCAGGAGTGAAGCTATTTTCGGATAATCAGCAACCGGAATGGCCCTGTCATCGAAAAAACTTCCACTGTTGTACAGTTTCAGATGTTTGACCTGGGGCATCTGTTCCAACGCCCATTCAATCTGTGCCGGAATAGCTCCAACAGGAACCGGACGGTCGGTGGTATTCTTCCACAAATCGCACATCAGGCAATGAAACGGACATTCCATGTTGGTCAGGAAAATTGTCCCGGTATCTTCTGCTTTTCCTGACGGCTGGCGTTCTTTTTCAACCAGCCAGGCGTATGGTTTAAACGGATCAACCGGATTTTTCGTTCCGCGATGGTCTAAAATCCACTTGTCGGTAGTTACAGATTTCCGTTGGTCACTCATATTTTGAAAGAAATTCTTTCCGGTAGGCTATTTCCCGTTCAGGGAAATGCTTTTTAAATGCATTTTCTGAAGCTGCACCATGCTGAAAGCGTCTTTTCGGAAAGACCGGCATATCCATTCCTGTAATGGCTTTCACCCCCTGCGAAACGAATTGTCCTTTTAAATCATACAGTTTCTGGTGATCCCAATTGGTCATATCAATGTACGGAATTCCTTCCGAAATTTCGATTACGTTTGGCAAAGTGTATGGACTAAAACTTTCGTAACCAAGCAAATCAGCAGGGGCAAAAGTCCGCATGTAACCACGGCTCAACCCGCCCGAATAAGTCAATGAATGCTTGATGGATTCAACTCCCCAACCTTCGTGATACAACATCAGGTTATTGAGTACGCTGCGAATGGTCAGTTCTGGATTATCCTCGATCGGATAATCTTTCAGGTTCTCATCCCCGCCATCGCCGTCGAGCAGGTATTTCCATTCCGGATAACGCGACCTGATTCCCTGAAGCAAAGCCAGATTCATGGTTGCCGACTGGATGTCGAGTGGCTTGTAATCTTCAGTAATGGACACCGCTTTTTTCCAATCCAAAGCGGAATAGTCAACTTCGATAGGTTCCAGAAACATTTCAAGATTCACTGCTTCCAGAAATTTCCGTGCCTGAAGCAAGTCTGCGCCATCGCCATCAATCGAAAGTGTAAAAGCTTTTAATCGTGAAGGACTTTCACCCAGTTCTATCAGGGCATGATAGGTAAGCAAAAACACCGAACCACTATCAATACCTGCGGAAAATGTTACTCCGATTGGACCTGAGGTTGCACGGTATTTCAGCCATTTTTTAATTTCATTGTAAACAGTGCCGATATAATCAATAGCAATTTGATCGGCATTTTCCGGAACGAATTTGTTGCGCTCGGGTTTGAAAAAACGGCTGTAAACCGGATTTGGATCAGGACAACCCAGCAGTTCGATTTTGGTGATGTAATGCGCCGGAACCATTCGGGTGTACGACGGATGAAACTGATGGTCCATACCTTCTTTTTTCAGATAATCAAAAATGACATCAATCCGCTCGGCTATGACGAGTTGCGGACCAATCGGTCTTTTAGCAATAAAATAACGTAATGGACGACCAATAGACCGTACCATCCGGATAGTTTTACCTTCGACAGAAACCAGTGAGAACTGTCCATCAATCTTTCGTACGGCTTCCACATCGCCCGATTTAACCAATTCAACTGCTTCCTCATGAGTCATGTTATAAATAACATTCTTTTCAGGAAGGGTGAGATCCACCACTTTGCTCACATACATGCTGTTCATACTCTTTTTGTTTTGAGTTATATTTCTTTTATGCAATTATAATTTTCAATGCAAATTCTGTTCCGTCCGAAAAAGGGATATTGCCTTGAAAAAGGCGTTCTCGCGGACGGTTCACATCATTCTTCCTGATCTCCGGATTAAAACCCGGAGCTATTCATCACTCGTTGAAAAGAACCTTTTTTTTTGAGTTTTTATGAATAGCAACGGCATTTATGCCGTTGAAAATGGGTTGTTCGATATTGGCTTTAGCCAAAACTATGGTTTCCGATACCGAAACTCCCTTCCCTATTTTGGGGAAGGGTTGGGGATGGGGTTTTGCGATACGATTCCTGTTCCCTGCAAAATGGTAACATACCTATCGCAACCAATGTTTTTATAGACTTCCTTTTTCCCATCCGACCAGTTTATTTCCAACTGATCAATTTGTTTTTGCTGTCCAAGTCCCACGTGCAGCCGTGGTTCATTATTCGAAAGGTAACTTGTTGCCCACTGATTGACTAAAACCTGTTTAATTCCGCCTGCAGTTACTGTTACTTTTGCTGAAATAGCCGAAGCCGGTCCGTCCTTGCCTTTCAGGATTAAACCGAGCCAATGATTCCCGGTTCCGCCTTCGTTCCGGAGCAGAACCGGAGCTACTGGTTTTTTGTCAACATGAGAAATAATCACATCCAGATTTCCATCATTATCAAAATCACAGATAGCCAATCCCCTACCCGACACTTTGGAATTAAAATAAGGTCCATGATCTTTCCCAACATTTTTGAAATGCCCTTTTCCATCGTTTTCGAGCAGGATCGGATATTGCAGAATTAAATCTTCGGCAGTGCCGTTGGCAGCAATTAGATCCAAATCGCCATCATTATCGTAATCAAACAAGGCAGCGCCCCAGCTTCCTTTGCCTTCCATAGCCAAAGCTGCCCCACTCCCTTCGGTAATATCTGTATAAATGCCATTTCCCATATTTTTATAAAGCGCACCGTAATCGAGATCGGTAACCAAAATATCAATCAGGCCATCTCCATCCACATCTCCTATCGAAGGGTGCATGGAACCGGTGACTTTGCCTTTACTGTTTGCCGCAACTCCGCTGGCAATTCCCACTTCATTATATACACCTTTATCATTCCTGAAAAGAAAATTCAGTTGATGGTCGTTGGCCTGAAAAATGTCCAGGTCTCCATCTTCATCAGTATCCAATACCGTCAGACCCATGCATTTTGAATCAGGATAGAAGAGGTTTTTCTTTTGCGTAACATCGGTAAATTTTCCATTGGACTGCTGCTCGTACAAGATCGAAGCCTGTCCATTATACTCTGTCGGACTGGGCATCATATCCGGTGAGCCCGGAGTGAAATAGGCAGGATCGAAAGCCATGAAGTTACCGACCATCACATCGAGGCGTCCGTCGAGGTTATGATCCCAGAATGAAGCTCCGATGCTCCATTTGGCAAAACCATTCAGTTTTTCAGGTCCGGCAAGTCCAAGTTTGGCCGTAATATCAGTAAATGTACCGTTACCATTGTTTCGGTAAAAAACATTGGGGCCATAATTCAGGACATACAAATCCTGAAAACCATCGTTGTCCAGATCAACCGCGCTGGCAGCCATACACCATTGTTTACCGGCCACTCCTGCTTTTTCGGAAACCTCGGTAAAGGTTCCATCGCAATTATTTTTGTAGAGTTCGTTATGCGAATTCCTGAATACTTTTCCTGCCGGATCCGAGATTCCTTCCAGATAAGTTCCGTTCATCAGGTAAATATCCATGAACCCGTCGTTGTTGTAATCGAACACGGTAATCCCCGATCCGCTGCTCTCGATGATATTCTTATAGGAATAATCGCCAATGGTGTATTTTAAATTAATGCCAGCCTTTGAAGCCACATCGGTAAATTTCACTTTTTTGGGTTGGGCTGGCAACAAAACCGAAAGACTCAGAAAGACCAAAGCTAATCCCGCGAGTATGATTTTTTTCCTCATTACTAATTTCTTTTCTTTATCGAATTACGGTAATCATCCTGGGTTACAACACGGGTATTATATTCCTGAAGATACTTCTGAGTTTTCGGATCATTCGGAAAAACATCTTGTTTAGAAGGAGGATAACTCTTCATTCCATGAAATGGCAATGGAAGCACTTCACTTCCTAAAGCGGTATTGATATCTCCATCCTTCACCCAGCCAACACTATGAACCAAAAAGTCTCTTTTCCAGCCTTGTTTTAATTCCGGCAACGACTTCGTATCAAAACTGATTGTTGTTTCGTCACCGGCATTCGAAATAATGTATAAGTTATCCGATCCGGTTAACAGAGGCAAAACATCTCCGTAGCGGGTATAATTTCCGGTCAGGTCGCGCCATTTGCGGTTTTTATCAATCGTTGAATAGTCGAACCAGTGTGGTCCGTAGCGGCCACCTTTCCGGTAACTTTTTGAAAAACCACGATAATGAATATCTGCCGATTCAGGATTTAGAACGGTTTTGACAACAGGGTAATCAGGATTAGTTTCTGAAAAGAAAATCTGGTCCCAATACACTTCCATGTTCGATTTGATTTTGATGCGACGATCGCCGGAAAGGAATTTTGCGGAAAGATCAGCTATGACCATTTTGTCTTTACCCATCGGGAAACCCAAATTACTAACAGTCTCCCATTCTCCTTTTTTATTGATGACCTGAATTTCAGGTGAAGTAACCTTCAGAGCATCCGTTTGCGACATGGCCACATTGATGCTGGCATCTGACGGGAATATCCAGCCATTTAAGTAGATGAACAGGTTTATACTTTGTCCGGCTTTTCCCGGATCAAGAATCAGTTCATGCATTTGAGTTATTCCCTGGTATTTATCCGGAGTGAATCCGGCAACGTATTTATCATCTTCTTCAGTGACCAATGCAAGTACATCGTTCCCTTCCGAATCAATGGCTGAAACCGGGAAATGCTTTTTACTGACCTGGTAAATTTTACAGCCCGGGAATGGAGGTGGAGTAAATTGTTCGGGAACGTAGATGTCCACTGAATCAGGATGATCGACCGCAACCAGTTGAATCTGATCCATGTAAATGGTTTCCCAAAGTTCGGAGGTTACCTGAATGGAATATTTGCCGTCTTTGGGCTGAAGCATTTCACCCGGAATCCGGATATAATCGTCTGAGGCATCTGCAAATCCGTATTTGGTGGTACCACCCATAATTCCGAGCGGCATACCCAGAGCGCTTCGCCAGATAATATCCTTGGCAAAAACATATTCTTTACCATTCCAGGTGTAAAGGAACGGACAGGAGCCTTTCAGGGTTTGTGCCTCGATAATGGCCTGATCGGCGCCCGGCATAAATATATTTTGCGGAACCCCGTTGGTCCAGGTAATGCGGATCACATCAGCCTTGGTACGGTTACCCAAACCGAAATGAACTCCCGGCTCGGTGACAATCAGCGACTGGTACAAATCGCCAGACCGCATCTCGACTTTTGCCCCGATTCCAAAATGGTTATTTTTGGCGCTTCCGGCCCGCAAGCCAACCAGTTTCATATTGACAAAGTGGTTAATATTTCCTCCGTCGTTTCGCAACAGGAATACCCCGCCATTGGTTCCTGCCAGGACAATATCCAGATCGCCGTCGTCGTTGTAATCGAACAGCGAAATTTGTCTTCCTGATTTGGGTTCGTCAGGCAACAGTTTAGATACGTTGCTAAAAACATTCACAGCGTCGTTGTGAAAAAGAAATACTCCACGACCAGCTTTATCGTTTGATTCACCAGCAACCATGATGTCCAAAAAGCCATCATTATCAAAATCCAGAAACCGCGCATCATTGACTCTGACTTGCTTAAGAGCTGCGAACAGTTGCTTGTTATTTTTTAGTGGCTCATAGCTTCCATTTCCTTTGTTCAGGTAAAGTCCTGAATTTTCCCCATTTATTTCACCAATAAAAAGGTCAAGAAACCCATCGTTATTGCAATCTCCAACAGTAACCGCACCTGTTCCACCCTGACTTTTCAAACCTGCTTTATCGGTCCCATCGGAATAAACTCCCTGCCTTTGGTTCGAAAACAGACTGTTGCTGGTCTTTTCATTCGCCACAAAAAGGTCAATATCTCCATCGTCGTCCAGATCGCCAAAGGTCGCAGCCTGGCTAATTGCCCCGGTTCCGGAAAGCCCCATTTCTGAAGCTCGCTCCTGAAAAGTACCGTCTCCGTTATTCCTGAAAACCAGGTTTGACGCGGCGCTTGTTTCAAATAAATCAAGGTCGCCGTCGTGGTCCAGATCGAAGAAAACCGCTTTGTTACCGCCTGTTTTACTGCCAATTTTTGCCGAAGAAGTCACATCTTTGAAAACCCCTTTTCCGGCATTCTGATACAAAATATCACCACCTTCACGGGTAATATACAGATCGAGAAACCCATCGTTATCGTAATCAGCAAATACTGCAGAGGTTTCCTTGCCTGAATGATTTATCCCAACTTCCGCAGAGACTTCTTTAAACCGCCCCATCTCATTATTGAAGAGGTAATGTTTGTAAGAACCTGATGCCGGATCATAACTTCCAACATACAGATCAGCATCGCCATCACCATCATAATCAGCAGTTTCAACATGGGTGAAATTCCTGTATTCCGGATTTTCACCTCCTTTAAATGGGGCGGCCATATTCAGTCCGGCTGAGGCTGTAACATCGGTATATTTAATGACATCAAGCAGCGATTTGCTGTCAACCGGTTGAGTACTGCTTTGCTGGTCGTAGGTAATCAGCGGGAATCCGATCAAATTGCCACCCGGTCCTTTAAACTCCAAAATTCCCGCCTGATATGGCGAAGTAACCTTGATGTAATTATGGAAAATAGTAAACTGTATAAATGAATTTTGCTGATCGTGCTTTTTAAGCAAAGAGATTGTTTGATTGAAATATGCAACGGCTTCTTTCGGAAACTCCGGAAATTGCTTGTGGATGATTTCGAGTTGCTCAATCGCCTTATCCGACTCACCATTTTTGACATAGTTTTCAGTCAGGTTAAGGCGGGGAACGAGATTTCCAGGTGCTTTTCCGACCAACTGAATGAGGTAATCCTGACGCTGCTTTTGTGATCCGGCATCCGATCCGGCCGAATACAGTTCCGACAAATTGTAAAGAATTTTGATATGGTCCGGAGCGAATTTCAGGGCTTCAGTAAGCTCTGAAATAGCCTTTTCACGCTGGTCGTTGACCTGATAAACCGTGGCAAGCAATAACCTGACATCGGCATCTTTCGGATCAATTTCGATGGCTTTAAAAAGTTCCTTTTCTGCTTCCGGATAACGGGCCATTCGTAAATAAGTCAGGCCAAGGTTGGCATGTCCCATTTTATCGTTTGGAGCAATGTCAATCAATTTCAGGAATTCCGCTTCGGCCTCTTCCAATTTAAATTCTTCCAGATAAGCCAATCCTAAAGTTTGAACCGACATCTTATCAATGGCCTTTTGCCGGTCATCTTTCGGAGTATTTTTGCAACCAAAGAAAGCAGTAAGGAAAAGACAAATCAAGCTTGTGAGAAAAAGTTTCTTCATAAGTAAAAATATAAGTGGATAGGTCGGATCAACGTAATTTGATAAAATATTTGATAAGAGTCTATTTTTAAATTTGGTTTGAAACTGTTTAAATATAGCTTTCTTGTTCCGTTAGGAACAAAAGGTCGGTAGAATTAAGGGAAAGATACATGTCTTTTGTCCCGTACGGGACAACCCAAAGCATGTGGTTCAATATTTCTACCGACAGATTTTCCCTATGGGAAATTTTTATACAGTTTCTTGATTTTCGGTACAAAAATAAGAATAAAAGTTTTCAAATCAGAGCCTATCATTCAAGTATTGCGGGAATTCCATTTTTTATCGGAGTCAGTATCAGAGACCCTGAACGATTCCCTTTCTGATCAAATTGAATGAGGCCGGTAACGCCTTCATAATGAATTTCGGACAAACCTTTTTGAATTTTTTCACGATCAAGACCTGACTTTCTTATCGCTTCAATCAACAGGTTCATTCCATCGTAAGCAAAAGCAGCGACAGTTCCCGGTAAATGGCCGTATTTCTTTTGAAACTCATCGTTGAATGGACCTCGCTTTGTTTTCAACCATGGGTTTGAGGTCACCTGTATTTGATTTTCTAATGTTTTCATTTCTGAATCTGACACTTCATTTTCATTCAGAACAGATAAGACTGAAAACACCGGAATGTTCATTTTTTTTGACTGCATTTGCTGAATTATTTTCAGGGCCGATCCGGGTTTTACAAACAACACGATACCCTTTAGATCAGTTTTATCCATTTGATTGAGCAAACCAGCTAAATCCCGCTCTGAATCCTCCAAACTGAATTGCACCGGATCAGGTTTTCCGGCCATTTTTACTTTTTTCAGAAAACTTTTCAATGCTGATTGCGAATCGTATTCCTGATCGGAAATCAATCCTATTGGATTAAGGTTTTGCTTTTGCCAGATTTCTTCAACCAGGGCAGAAGCTTGCTGATTGTTATTGGGTACACAGCTAAAAAACCAGGGAACAAATGCCTGCGAGAGCGTTGGATCACCCGCCCAGGCTGATAAAAAAACAACATGCGACTTGGTAGTAACCTGTTCAACCAGGTGAGCGTTCCTCCCATCGGTTGAGCCCATGATTGCACATACCTCATCCTTGAAGATCATGTTGACCGCTTCTTTGGCTCCGGAACCCCAGGGCCCTTCCATAGAACGAACCACCAATTCGAACGGCCTACCATTAAAACCGCCTTTTTCATTTACCTGAGAAATAGCTAATTCAGCGCCTTTTTTCGCAGCCACCGATTTTTTGTCCGAAATCAGAAGTCCAATTTTAACAGGAATAATGGATTGTTTCGGAATTGACTGGGCATGACCATTCATCGCAAAAAGAACCATTAATAGATACAAATAAAAAATGCGAAACATAGTCAATAGTTTATTGGGATTGACAAAGGGAAAAAGTCATTAGTCATTGGTCATTAGGAAATGGGAAAAGGGTCAGCAATCAATATGCAATTTCTTATTCAATATCGTTTAGTTAGTGTCCTTATTTCTAATGACCAATGACTCTTTCCTATTTTATTTTCATATACTCCTGCCAACGGCCTGTGCAACTTTTCCCAGGTCAATCATTAATTGATGGAACTCAGGCTGGTCGAGCGACTGATATCCATCACACAAAGCTTCTTCCGGTTTGTAATGGACCTCCATCATCAAACCATCGGCGCCAACAGCTACGGCAGCTTTGGCCATGGCAGGAACCATCCAGCGAAGTCCGGTTCCGTGGCTTGGATCAATGAATACAGGCAAATGGGTCAGGCTTTTTAACATGGGTACTGCACTCAGATCGAGTGTATTTCTGGTGGAAGTTTCGAAAGTCCGAATCCCTCTCTCGCAAAGAACTACCTGATCGTTTCCCTGGTTCAGAATGTATTCCGCCGCAAGTAAAAACTCCTCAATGGTCGCCATCATCCCCCTTTTCAGAAGAACTGGTTTCCGGCACATTCCAGCTTCCTTTAACAAAGGATAATTCTGCATGTTTCGTGAACCAATCTGAAGCATATCAGCATATTCTGCCACCAGTTCCACCTGACGGGTATCCATCACTTCGGTAACAAAAGGCAAACCGGTTTCATTCCTGACTTCTCTTAAAAGATTCAATCCTTCTTCACCCATACCTTGAAATTTATAAGGCGACGAACGCGGTTTGAAAGCGCCTCCCCTTAAAATTTGTGCTCCTCCGTCTTTTACCGATCTGGCGGTTTCAAAAAGCTGCTCACGGCTTTCAACGGCACAAGGACCTGCAATTACAACAATTCGCGAACCGCCAATTTCAACCTGACCAACATTCACCTTTGTTGAATCCTGCCCTGTTTTACGACTCACCTTTTCAGGAACATGAAAATTAACATTGATGGGAATTTTACACGCACCATTTTCCATGGCTAAAAACTAATTGGTATATGAGTTTGGTTCTTTTTTGCCATTTCCAGTTCTTTGACCAGTTTCCATCGGAGGAGCAACTGTAAATTCAAATTTACCATTGCGTACTTCAGCCATATAAATATCGCTGACATCATTCCAACTGTGGTCAAAAACAATTTTACCGGTCACTCCCGGGTAATTCTGAAATTCCTTCAGACCAGCTATCACATCGCGGATAAGCACCCGGTTAAGTCCCACTTTCTTAATAGCATCAATAATGATATTCATTCCGTCATAGGCATGGGCAGCAAAAACATCCGGCTCCTGCTTAAATCTTTTGCTATAATTTGATTTAAACGCAAGGTATTTGGGATCGGTAGAATTTGGATTGTACTGACAGGTGGTAACAATCCCCTCGGCCAGTGGTCCGGCTATTTTCAGGAATTCAGGAGATACCATCCGGTCGGATCCAAATACAGGCTGTTTTAGTCCAGCGGCACGGATTTGCTGCAATATCAATGCTGATTCTTTGGCATTACCCCAAAGCAGAATCGCATCAGGATTGGTTTTCCTCACCCTTTCGATTTGTGCCTTGAAATCTGTTTCTCCATCATTGAACCGCTCTTCGATGACAAACGGAAAACCCAATCGCACCGCGGCATCAGCATATTCTTTCACACCAACCCTGCCGTATCTTCCGTTAACTCTGATCATGGCCACACGCTTATGACCCTTTTTTTTATGGATGTAATTGACCAATGCATAGCCACTTTGACGGTCATCGCTTATCACACGGCATTGCCAGGGAATATTGGTTTCAGTAAAAGTAGGGTCAGGATCGCCGGTACATACCATATAAATCTCCAGTTTTAAGGCAGCACGCAAAGCCACATGCGATACAATATCATCAATTGAACCCAGGAAAGCCCAGACTTTTTCATCGTCCATTTTTACCACTTCGTTGGCGGCAGCGCCCCATAACCCGGCATCGTTATGCGGCATGATTTTAAATGGCAATCCTTTGTATCCGCCTTTTTTGTTAGCCTCTTCCATGGCCAGGGTAGCTCCCTGAAGCATCTGGATTCCCTGTGGAACCATTACTGAAGTGGTCAGTGGCCCAAGAAAACCTATTCGTACTTCTTTCAGATCTTTGAGCGCTGTTTTTTCCCGACCTGCCCCATAAAACTCAATAGGGGTCAGGAAATGGTATTTATAAGCTTTCGCAAATTTATCGTACGGTAAAATCTCATCAGAGGCTTTTCCATAGTTGGTTTTCTTTTCCTGTGCGTTCAGGTTTGAAACCTGTCCCATTAGTATGAAATAACAAAAAACTGATATCCAAATTATTCGTTTCATTATTGTTGTCATTAGGAAGTTTTACAGATTGCATAAGCTTCAATTTCAACTAAAAGAGTTTCCCAGCACAGCCGGGCCTGAATTCCGGTACTGGCTGGTAAAGGATCCAGATTCATCCAATTGTAAAAAGTAGTTCTGATTTTATTAAACTCAGCATAATCACGTTCAATATCCCTCAGGTAATTGGTCGTTCTGACAATGTCGTGCCAGGTCATTCCTTCGGCTGCCAGAAGATTGGTGATATTGACGTAGGTTCTCCAGAGCTGGGCATTAAAATCACCGATGTGTTCGGCCTGACCGTGCTCATTAACGCTGGCAGTTCCTGAAATAAGTAAAACCTTATACCCACCAAGATCGAGTCGTAAAGCACGCGAAAAAGAGGATGGTTTCTGATATTCGTATGCTTCATTGATGACATGAGGGGCATGCGTTACGTACTTTGGAATCGGAGGCCTTTCATTGTGCAAGGATGGAAAGACAGACTCAGTAATGGTATTGGCATCCGATAAAATGCCAAGTTTTTTCATCTCAATTCGCTCGCCATCAGTAAGCTTTTTCAGGTCAATTAACAGTTGTTTATTCATCATTATAAGTTTTGGTTACCGATTTTCGGTTTATTTGGTCTTTATTAAATACTTAGTGACTGTATAAATTTATTTGAAAACAGTTTTAATAATTAACTCACCCCGTCGCATCTGCGATGCTTTGCCCCTCTCTTCACGAAGAGAGGGGGGAAGACCGCTTGCGGTCTTCAGGGTGAGTAATTGAAAAAATACGGCATTAAATTATTTCAATTACTTTAATAATTCTCCACGGCTCACTCCACTGGAGGTTGCCACCCATATAAAATCCTTATCCGCATCAACGCCAATTATAAAATTATGAGACAATGATGGCGACAACGGTATTTCTTTTTTTACTCCTCCGGTTGTTATGATGGCTTTTCCATCGGCATTTTTGTCATTTTTTATATACGTTACCCAGTTCGTCCCGTCACTGCTGCTCAATCCCTTATCGGTACAAATAAATGCGACCCGGCCTTCGGCCCTTATGAAGTTGATGAAATTACTGGCCAGACCACTGTCAGTATCAAAGTAACCTTTCCAGTTTTTACCATCATAATTGCACAAGCCAAAATAAGAGGATACCCACAATTTACCATCAGCCCAGGAAGTTCCGGTGGTAATATCATGAACCGGGCCGTCGTTGAGAAGCAGGTCAATTTCCATTTCACCGTCAGGATCGGTATAATCCCTGAATTTTTTGGTGCTTTTGGTATATTCTATTACTCCTCCACCCCACGCCGCAATAAATATTTTTCCATCGCCGGCAGAAATTCCGTAGGTCCAGGGTTCATGCATGGGTGCGTTTTTTTCTGTAAAAATCTCCCATTGTTTCAGATTAGTATCATAGTGACCGGCTCCTCCACCTGTAGCTACCCAAACATCTTTGCCGTCGCAGCAGACACCATACACCAAATCATTAGGCATACCGCTGTTTAACTGGGTGAAATTTTCGAATTTACCTCCCGACCACCTGCTTAGTCCGCCCAGGGTGCCGATCCATGCATCTCCGGTTACTTCACTAACATCAATGGAAACAATTCCATTGTGTGGAAGACCATCTTTGGTGGTATAGGTCCGCCATTTTCCATTTTCAAAAACAGCCATTCCATCATGTGTTCCTACCAAAACCCGGTTCCCGTCAATCTTGACGGTATAAGCCATATCAGAAGGCAATCCGTCCTTGGTGGTAAAATTCTTCCAACGTCCATATACCGGCATCGGTTTTGAATCATTGGCAACAGCCTTAACTGAAGTTTCTTTCGGGTTAGGCTGATTGTTGGCTTTCGAAATTTCATTTCCGGTTTTTTGCGGACCGGATGCTGAAACACTTTCCATGTTCCCTGTTAATCCCGAAAGAATAACAAAAGCAACAATTACAGATTTCAGCGCTGGTTTACTTTTGACTGGTATTTTCATAATTCTATTAATTAGTTAGAGGTATTTTCAGTATGTTTTTTCTTCGTGAGACTTTCATAATAATCAGGACTGCTTAGCGTTTTCAAATACTCAATCATCTCATTTAATTCAATCTTCGACAAATCGTTGGCAACACCATGTCTGTCATAAGGGCTATATTTGGTCCAGATTTCTTCAAGGGTAGCCGCCCTTCCATCGTGCAGATAAGGAGCCGATGCGTAAATATTATTTAAATGGGGAACATCAAAAAGGATTGAGTCGTCGGTGGCTGCCAGAGTGCCAACATCCGCAAGCTTCCTGTTAGTGAAATAAGGCGCCGGATGGCAGGTTATACAACGATTGCCCACAGGAATTTCTTTTCCAGTCTGATCAACAGTGCGTTCAAAAATTTCCTTACCCCGAAGCTGTGCCTCAGTTAATTCGGTGGCTGGGTTATGCTGTAAATTCGGCGGATAATGAATGCCAGTCATGATAAATGAAGAAATGGCATCCAAATCGGGATAACTAAACTGTTCGGTTCTGGTCAGTACAGTAGAAAAACGTATTCCATCCTGTTTAAAAACGGTCTGATTTTTTCCGTTCCACTTAAATGGGGCGGTTTTGCTGATATCCCTCAACGATTGGACATTGGTCAGGTTTCGTCCCATATCTTTTGACGCCATGTTATAGACCAGCCCGTCTTCATGATAATCAGGATGACAGGAATAACAGGAATATTGGTTCTGAAAAGTATGTCCGGCATTGGCGAAGAGCCTTTTTCCTCTTCGGGCAACAGTAATTTTTTTAGGACCGCCAAGATCGATGGTCGCGATCGTTTCCAGGCTTTCGGTGTTGATTACCGAAATCCGGTCCTGAAGTTGTTCTGCAACGTAAAGTTTTTTTCCGTCAGGCGAAAGCGCCAGGCCTTTTGGATTGGCTCCGGTTGGAATTCGTTTGACTACAAAACGGCTGCTAATCCCCAGATTATTCGCGCACGAATTGAGCATTTCAGGAGTAGAGGCAGCAATCAGCGCGCGAATGGAATCCATATCCAGAACTGAAATACAATCAACGCCTGAATTCGACACAAAAGCCTTTTTCCCATCCGGAGTAATCACCACGTCGAACGCATCGGGATAAAAGGCATTGGGTTCATCGAGCAGCAACTGAATAATCCTTCCGTCTTTCTTCTGTTCAAAAATCCCGATTCCATGATTCATCATGAATCCACGTTCAACCTGAATGGACGGAACTAAATTTTTAGGCCTGACCAAAGTTACAACGGCAAGGTCTCCTGACGGGGTAAAAGCTAAATTTTCAGCAATGTGGGCCGATTCGAGAGTCTTGTAACCTTCAATTCTGCGCGAACTGTCATTGATAAGTGTCATGTCTGTTTTCACAGGATCGCCATACGGAGCTAATATGGCTCGCCTGCTGGTAACAAAGAGCAACTTCTTTTCCGGAGAGAGTTTAATTCCCGTAGGATTGTTTCCCACTTCCAACCTTTTTTGTTCCTCACCGGTTTCAAGATCAATAACTGAAACATTTGACGAATACGTATTCACCGCATAAAGCATTTTTCCATCGGCGCTTAAGGCAAGACCGGCAGGTCCGTTGGCAGTTTGCAGCGTATCAACTACTTTGGATGTACTCAGATCAATTACCGAAACATGATCAGACCATTGATTGCTGACGTAGGCCTTTTGTCCGTCATTACTCAGGAGGACGCTATGAGGAAGTTCTCCGACTTCAATTTTGTTGATGACCTTTTCCTGATCTGCGTCAACAGTAATTAAGGCATTGCCTTCCTGGGCAACTACGTACAGGCGGCTTCCGTCTTTCGAAACAGCCAGATTGATGGGAGATAAATAATCCTCATTCACCATTTTTGCAATCGGGCCTGAAGTATTCATATATAAATGACAATTCAGGCATAAAAGCGGATGGTCTTCAACACCAGTCCGGTAATTGACATGCGCTCTGGCAAACTTATGCCCAGGAAAGTAAATGATCAATCCTAATAGTACCAGGATTCCCAAAATCCATCTATTTTTTGTTGATATCTTCATAGCTATTCGAGTGAAATCTTCTTCTCTTTAATCTTTTCGATATGAACCGGCACATTTACCGGAAGATTTTTAACTGCCAGGGGCACACGGTTTTCGGGAGTTTGCTCGTGGTCTTCATGGCATCCCACACAACCCCTTCGTTCGTTTGGCCTGATCCAAATCCACTCACAAGGTTGGTTCAGAACTTTGCCATTTTCATCAAGCGTGCGGATATGGAATGGCTGATCGGCAATAACCTTTAAAAAGAATGAGCCATCTTGTTCTACCGGAACAATTCCCATAGAGGAATCGATCCCCATTATTTCAACTGAGACTGCCTTTTGCAGGGCCGGAGAATTTTTGATGGAATTCGGATCTGAAAAATTGACATCCTGACAAAGCAGCAAGCCTGTTTTAACGCCGAAATCAACTTCGCTGGGCAGCTTTTTAGGCCTTACCTGTTGATGAACGACAGCAATTTCACACACATCGTATTCAGCATCAGCAAAGACAAGCTTTCCCAAAGACTTCGTTTCCGGATCAAATTCATAAACCGAATACCGCTCAGCTTCCGACGTACGATAAGAAACCAGCAACTTACCAGATGGCATAGGAAATACCGATTGAAAATCGCCTTTTATTTCTGAAGTAAGATTTACCCGGGAATGCAAAGGACGGTTGTAACTGATAGAGGTAATGTTGGTCCCATTCGGTGTTCCTGCACCGGATTCAACAAAAACGATTTTGCCGTTTGTTGTTTCAGATACGCTGCTTATCAGATTACTCCCAACAGTACCCTGATAGAATAATTCAGCTTTGGTACCATCGGGACGCATAACCATCAGGATGTTTTTCTGCTTGTCAGCGCTGCTTGTTTTATCCAGGGCCAGAACACGACCATCGTTCAGAACAGTTAAAGCAGAATAGGTGTTGCGATTAAAAGTAATTTGCTTTGGGTCAGATCCATCCGGATTGCAGGTAAATAACGGATGTCCGGTATTTGCACTATCCTTACAGGTTAATAAGCCATATACCAGCCGGCCATTGGGCAGATGAACCGCATTGCTGCAATTCTCATCTGAAGAAGTAACCTGCCTGATCTTGAAATTATCGAGGTTCATTTCATAAATTTTCCATGAATCATTTTCCTTTTGCCTGGCAGTGAATAACATACTTTTGCCATCCCACGAAATTTCAGGAGAATGTGCTGAATAATAACCCTCCGTAAGGACTTTGATGTTGCCTTCCGGTTGAGCCGGGTCAATGGCAACAATTCGTGCCGGAGTTTTACTTTTCCATAAATTCTGATGCTGGATTTTACCGGTTACCTCGGTGCATACCATCAAACCTTCCAGGTTTTTTTTTCCGCAGGATGAAAAAAATAGCCCGGAAAAGCTGATTGAAAAAATGATCAGGTGAATTGATATCGAACTTTTTCGTTTCATTAACTAGTATTTATTTGGGTTCTTTCACTGTAAGTACCTGATTGGCTTTCACATTTTCCAATACCTGTACTTGTCCTGATGGCCATTTAATTTCGATCTTCCCGACCACATTGTTTTTGGCAAGTCCAAAGTGCATTCTTGGATCATTTTGAGAAAGATACCCGGTAGTACTTTTTTTCTGTGCAATCTGAACGACACCCCCTGAAGTCAGTTTTACCCTTGAGCCAATACCATCCCTGTTGCTGGTTTGTCCAATCAGGTTTAAGGTGAGCCAATTGTTTTGATTGCCTTTGTTGTTTCGTAAGAATACAGGCCGATCATTCAGGTTTACAATGAAAGCGTCCATATCACCATCGTTGTCGTAATCACCAAAGCTGGCGCCACGTCCAACAAGTTCCTTACTGAAATATTTTCCTCTTTCTACTGAAACATCTTTGAATTTTCCGTCACCAATGTTCTCGAACAATTGATCTTCATGTCCGTAGAGGTGTTTCAGCGCGCCGTTAATTTTAAATATATCCACATCGCCATCATTGTCATAGTCAACAAAAGATGACGACCAGCCTACAAATTGACCGGCTGGCATGGCAATTCCCGATTGATAGGACTGATCACTGAATACTCCGTTTCCAACATTCACATAGAGCGAACAATATTTATCGTCAGAAACAAACAAATCAAGCAAACCATCGCTATTGAAATCAGCAAAATCAACCGACATGCTCACAGTTCCTTCTCCGGCCTGACTAAAAGCCGTACCCGACATGGTTCCCCTGTCAGTAAAACCTTTACCCCCATCATTGTGCCAGAGGTAATTGAGCGCATGATCATTGGCCACGTAAACATCAACAAACCCATCGTCGTCGTAGTCAGCGGCTCCTGCGCCCATTCCCCTGCCATCAATATCGGTAATTCCCATGGCCTTGGTCACATCCTCAAACTCTCCGTCTCCTTTGTTATGATACAGCACGTCGGCCTGAACTTCGTAGGCCATTGGGCCCGGAAAGCCGTCAGGAGCATAAAAATATTTGTAGGTAGGATCAAAGAAAAGGTAATTGGCAACATAAAGATCAAGCAAACCATCGTTGTCGTAATCGAACCAGACTGCTCCAACGCTGCATTCAATTCCACCGGCAACACCGGCACGTTTGGTCACATCCTTAAAAGTTCCGTCTCCGTTATTTCGGTATAGCACGTTGGGACCATAATTACTTACAAACAAATCGGGATAACCGTCATTGTTGAAATCACCGACAGTAACACCCATTCCATAACTGTCGCCGCCAACCCCAGCCTTATCTGTAACATCTTCGTATGTTCCATTCTTCAGGTTGTGAAACAGATGGTTTTTCGTTTTAAAATCCGGCTTTTTACCTTTACTGAAGGTTTCAATCCATTTGCCACTGCACACATAAATATCCATGTATCCATCCTGATCGTAATCCAGAAGCGCCGCACCACCTCCAACAGATTCAATGATATTATCGAGTTCATCGTCACCAATTGAATGGACAAAATCCAGACCGATTTCCTGGCCAATCTCCTGATAAAAATCTTCATTAGCCTCAGGGACAGTCAGCTTGGCCTGTTTTTTAGTTTTGGAAGACGAATTTTTGGAATTACATCCGGCAAGAAAAAGTAAAACGATCAGTAGAAAAACAGAATGGCCGGAAATATTAAATTTTCTGGTTAATTTTTTTGGTTTTTGCATAACAATGTCAGGCTAAAGAGAGTTACAATGATAATACAATTCTATTCGCTCCGTGTTAAAACCCAATTAAAATGCCATTAAAATCCTCTAAAAATGGCGTGAATACTAATAATTGACATAAAAGCAGAAAGGGATTCCATCCTGTTTTAGCAGATGAAATCTCTTTTCAATTAAAGATATTTTAGTCTTCTTATGAACTAAAAATCTGAAACTTTAGTTTGAGGTTATTTTCGGAAGTGGCTTATTTCCCCAATTTCTCAATAATAAATTCTCCCAACTTCTTACCCCGTGCCGCGCTCACATCAGCCGTGAAGCGATAATGGATGCCACCATAAACCCTGCTGATTGATGCTTCTGCCGCGGCCTCTTCAAAAGAGTTAAAATCCCGCTCCATTCCGATGTATTGGAGATCACTGTCATCATGAAATGCAAAATCAGTTCCGAAAAGAGCAGCCAGAACAGTTGATGCGGTAGCTGTAATAGAGCTATGTCCGCTGGTATATTCGGGGAATGGAGGAGTTTGCAGGAAAGGAAGCCATTGGGGATCAATCATTTCATTAATTGCAGTCACCGGACGAATGTAACTGCTCCGGTATTTTTCGTCCCAGCACGAAATAAATGATTCATACAAAGCAATGGAAGTGTAGGCATAGGCTTGTGCAGTTTTTACTTCATCGGCGTTCGACGTTTTGGATGCAATGGCAGCAATGCCCATCCAGTGTCCACCCGGAGTGATCTTCTTGTTACCGAACATCATGTGCCCGGAATGTTCAATAACCAATGGATTATCATCCCAATATTTGGCAATATCCTTTTGCTCCTGAGTCAGGTTTTTATTGATGGTATATACTTCCTTTAATCCTTTGTAATAAACGCTTGAAGTATCCTTGCTGAAAGCTGGCGGAAGTTCCGGTTTAAACATGGAGGCAGAATCCATCAACATAGTTTTCATCGTGTTCCAGCACCATTCCACGCCATCCAGATAATCCGGCGGCGTTGGTTTCCATTTTCCGGGCTCGTTGCTTCCCAGGTATTTGGCTTTTCCCCTTGAAGGGCCATATCCATCCATAGCAGCCCTTTTCAGGATAACTGTTGCAACAGAATCACCAAAATCAACCGACCGCTTATAGGTTGCTTCATCAAGCATTTCCTTAAAGCTATTGTAAACCGATTCCTCATAGGCTGTCAGTGAGTCAACCGAGAATACCCTGACATTCCGGACGACATTAAAAAATGCCTTGGTAGCAGCAAGAGTAAAATTGTAGTCTTTCCCTTTTTCAGGTTCAGGCATGGTTGCAAATCCCCTTAATTTTGCTGTAATAGAAGGCGCTCCATCCTTTTTAAACCGGACAGCTTCGTAAGATGCCAGCGACGTATAAACATAAAGTCTGCTTGCAACCGGAGGGGTAAAAACATCATAAATGATCACTTGTGTCAGCTTATCCTGATTCTGATGCAAAATCTCTGTTTCAGGTAATTGTGGTGCTTTTTTTTGGGTACATCCTGCTAATGCAAGACTTAGAATGGCAAGAATTGAAATTTGTTTGAATCTTCTCATAAGGTCATTTTTTAGTTTTTTTTAAAAGTCTATTGTTCTTTTTTGGCCGTTCTTCCCAGTTATAATTACTGATTTCAGATTACTTCCGGCATTTAAAAACCTTGCAGATTGCGATAAAAATGAGGAACCGTAACTGAACTCCTGTATTTGGGTATTCCCATTCTGAAATACCAACTCAGCGCTGATGTCATCAGGCTTAACCGGAACCATTCTGTTTTTTCCTTCAAGTTCAAATACCTTTAAAGAGCCTTTGTTCTGAGCAGCAGCTACTAAATATTTTCCGCCTGAACTTCTTAGTTTTACCAAAGCTTTTCCATTTCCGGGAATAAAAATTCCGCTTTCGGAAATTGAAAGAGCAGTAAAATTATCTTTCCCGTTTCCTTTCAGCAAAAGCCCGTTTGAAGCATCGTATGGTCCGACCAAAACATCTGTTCCGTAATCGTTGCCATTGATGAGCACATCGAGGTTTCCATCGTCGTCAAAATCATCGGTAATCATACCGTTCACAGCCGAAAACTGAACCGGAGTCGGCAACGGAATCAACGTGAACTTATTGTTTCCGTCGTTTCTGCAATACGACGATTTGAAATCGGTTGCCTGAAGTTTCAATGCCCCCTGATATTGCTTTTCAGGAAACAACTGGTCAATGGTTGAGACGGCCACTGACTTGTAATTCTGAAATTTCACACGTGTACGGATCATCTGCTTGACCAAATCGTCCCTGCCATGGGCCGGATAATTCTTCATAGTAGAATCCTGCTGACTGGTAACCAGGTAAAGCGATGGAAAAGCATCGTAACTGCCATTGTTGTCAAAGTCACTCGAAACGATTGAAACAGGAAACTTCTCAGAAGCCCGGAAAAAGGAATTCTGTCCGAGATTACCAACCACATAATCCATGTCGCCGTCATTGTCAAAATCACCCGACGAAATGCTATTCCACCAACCGGTATGTGTTTTTATGCCTGAAGAAGCAGTAACATCCTTAAAAATTCCCTTTTCGTTGGCAAAAAAGCTTATTGGCATCCATTCGCCGGTCAATATCAGATCGATCCAGCCATCGTTATTATAATCGGTAAAAAGCGCATCACAAACCAAACCAGCATTAATCAAGGCTGGAGCAACTTCTTTAGTCACATCTGAAAAATGAACTATTCCATTTTTTGAATCGTTCCGGTAGATAAAACTGGAAACCGGTTTTGGATAATTCCACGGGGCGACCCTTCCGGAGACAAAAAGATCGAGATCGCCGTCCTGATCGAAATCGGCTGCCCGAACGCAGGCTTTGCTGGTATGGTTTTTAGGAAATGCATTTTCCTTTTCGGTATAATTTCCTTTGCCATCGTTCGTATAAAAATGATCGCTATACTTGGAAGAATTTGGATCATTTTCAAATCCTCCTGAAACCACATACAAATCCTGGTCGCCATCCACATCGGCATCAAACAACAGGATTCCCATATCATCCCAGTTTTTGGAGGAAAGTTTGGAATCCGGAACCAATGCTTTCTGACTGAATGTCCCATCTTTCCTCTGAAGAAAAATTTGCGCACTATAACCAGCCGAACCACCTGAAGTCAAATCATCCAGACCATCACCATTTATATCTCCCGAAGCCAATGCCGGCCCGTATTCCGAGAATTTGTGCGGAATTAATTTTTGGATATTGAAGTCAATAAAATCGGTTTCTTTTTGCGTATAGCTTATTTCCTTTGACGAGGTCACATCTTTAAACAGCACATTTTTCACAGGTTCTTTCTGTGCCCAGGAATCCTTAATCGGAGCATCTTTTATACTTACTTTCAAAATCTGATCAGCAGCAACATCCCTGAACAGTTTTTTTTTGTCGTTTTCCCAGCGAACAACCAGCGAATCAATCTTCGTAACACTTCCTAAACCGAAATGTGCCTTGGGTTCAACCGTTGAAAGATATCCCCGGTAAGGTGAATTTTCCCAAACCTGCTTTTTACCCTGATCGTAATAAATCTCAATCCATGCGCCCAAACCATTCCGGTTCAGTGAATCGCCCTGTAATTCAACTTTAAGATAGTGGCTCTTTTCCTTGTTTTGCTCCCTGGAATTGTTCTGGTATAGAGAAGCTTCGTCGTTAATGTTGTTGATCACCAGATCAAGATCGCCATCATTATCTAAATCGGCATACGCCGCTCCGTTTGAGAACGTTGGTTCCGACAAACCCCATTTGGCCGACATATCGGTAAAAGTGAGATCCGCATTGTTTTTGTAGAGGTAATTATGAATTTTAACCTCCGGAATTTGTTTCAGGATTTCAGCTTTTGAAGTGGTTGCCCACGCTTTGCTTCGGAACATTCCAAAATCACGATCAGTGATGTCGCGCGGAAATCCGTTTGCGATGAATAAATCGTTATAACCGTCGTTGTCAAAATCGGTCAAAAGTGGTGTCCAACTCCAGTCGGTGGCTTCAACACCTGAATAATAGGCGATTTCTGCAAAAACCGGAATTCGGGATGAATCCGGCATATCGGGGCGCAATCCCTGATTCAGTTGCAAGGTATTCCGGATATATTGGTAATTGTAGCCAAACTGTTCCGAATTCTGAAAAAATTGGTAACTGGCCGGTGGAAGCATCATTTTTTTCCGGTAATTGTCTTCCGGGTTCATGTCCAGGGTGATGAAATCCATCAATCCATCGTTGTTGATATCCCCCACATCGTTTCCCATGGCGCTGTTCGAGGTATGCTTGAATGCCAATGAAAGCATTTCGGAAAAGGTACCGTTCCGGTTATTGATCCACAACAAATCGTTCGAAAGGTAATCGTTGCTTACATAAATATCTTTCCACCCATCCTGATTGATGTCGGTAATGCTGGCCTGATTTCCATACCCTTCGGTCTGAATTCCGGACTGTTTGGAAACATCTGTAAAAACCGGATGGTTGAGTGAACTGTTCCAGTCGTTTCGAAACAATTTACCGGTGCTTGAATTCGATCCGTCCTTCACCACCGGGTGAAAAACATAAGGCGAATTCCGGTCTGCAATTTCATTTACGGTCAGGTAAACATCCAGATCGCCATCATTGTCATAATCAAAAAATGCGGCCTGGGTTGTGTGTGATTGATCGTCAAGCCCGTATTCGGCGGCCATTTCCTTAAAAATTGGAATACCATCGTCATCTAAACCCTGATTGACATATAGGATATTTTTCCTCTTTTCTGTGTTTTTCCAGATTGTTGCCGAAACATAAAGATCCTGCCAGCCGTCGTTGTTAATGTCAACCACAGCCACACCCCGGCACCATTTTTCTTCGCCGGTAACTTTTGCTTCATCAGTTACATCCTGAAACTTAAAGTTTCCCTTATTCAGGTACAATTTACATGAAGTGAGGTTTCCGGTAAAATAGATATCGGGCAATCCGTCGTTGTTAAAATCACCGATGCCTACCCCGCCCCCGTTAAAAACATTTCCGTTATCCAACTGATTGATTGAATCATTTTCAACAATCAGGTTATTAAAATGAATATCGGATTTGGAGGATTTGATCTGTTCAAAAAGCGTAGGCTTTTGATTACAGGAAATTAAAAAACTGGTTAATAATGAAAAAGCATAAAAATTCGTTAGTTTGGAGAGAAAGGATGAACCCATAAATTTAGAAATAAGATAAAATTAAAAACTGGTATTCATTAAATTTATACCACTTGAACCAATCAAACAGCCTATTGGTTCACGCCTCTTGCCTGATTATCATTAAAATACGATTAAAAAACGATTAAAATGTCTTAAATTCTGCATAATCCGGTTAGCATACAATTATCCCATACTGTCAGGATTGTAATGAAGTTTTGATTAGTTCTCAGGCAAGTATTAAATTAACGCCGGCGCTTCTGAATTCATCCCTAAACTCCAGGGACAAGTCTTCATCGGTAGCAACATGCCCGATTTCTGCCGGATAGCAAATATTCGTCAATTCTGTTTTCCCGAATTTGGTCGAATCGGAAACGATAAACACATCACATGATTTTTTGATGATGTAGCTCGATATTTCTGCCCTGAAAAGATCACGAAGGGTAAATCCGGCTTTCGATGTATAACCGTCAATACCAATAAATGCTTTATCGAAATTGATGTGATCGAGGCAAACTTTGGTGATTTTTCCAACCAGGCTTTCGCTTTTTTGCTGATAATTTCCACCAAGCAAAATGATACTGGCCTGTTCGTTGGTCCTGAACTGCCGGGCAATATAAACATTCGTGGTAATGATGGTCACATTCTTTTTAATCAACTCACGGGCCAAAAGTGCATTGGTCGAACCGGATTCAATTAAAACCGTTTCCCCATCTTTAACCAAACCAGCAACTTTTTTTGCAATCCGAAGCTTTTTATCGAAGTTGACCCCCAGCCGGATCGAAAGATCGTCAGCATCCCTGAGTACTGCACCTCCATGAATTCTCCGAAGTAGTCCTTCCCCTTCAAGAAAAGTTAAATCCTGACGGATGGTTACCGAGGATACATTCAGTTGGGATGATAAATCATTGACAGATGTCAGCTCATCCCGGCTCAGCAGGTTTAATATTTTGCTTTGCCTCTCGTTCAGCATGATTCAGTAGCTAATGAAGCTGCGCCAATAACACCCGCATGGCAACCTATTTCGGAAACCCGGATATCAATCGGATCAAAAATCATATCGTGGACATATTCGTTAAAGGTAGCCCGAATCTGATCCATGTAAAAATCGCCCCAACTCAACAGTCCGCCTCCCAGCACAATCAATGGCGGATTTAAGGCCTGGAAGATGTTGTAAATCCCAATCCCGACATATCTGCCGCTATCGGCAATAATTGATTTTGAAACCGGATCATTCATTCTCAGCCCACGTTTCAGGAGTTTGCCATCAACTTGTGAATATTCAAAACCATCAGGAAGCTGAAGGTTGGAAATCATTCCTTCCTTTATTTTTTTTTCGAAAAGATGTGGAAGCGCCATTCCGCAGGCAACCGACATTAAACAGCCACGGTTCCCACAGGTACAGGTGAGTTCACTATCCGGTTCAACAATGGTATGGCCAAATTCGCCTATCGTTCCGGTCAAGCCACGATAAAGGCGGTTGTTAATAATGATTCCGGCGCCTATTCCGGTGCTGATGGTCAGGAACACCATATCGTTGTAACCTTTGCCTGCCCCAAACCTGAATTCGCCAAAAGCCTGCGCGTTGGCATCGTTATCAAGGATTACCGGTACTGTGAAATTAGCCTGAACAGCATCGCGAAGCGGATAATTCTTGAATCCTTTCAGATTGGAAGTGGTGATAATCACTCCGTCCTTAAACCGGATGTGTCCCGCACAGCCAATTCCAATGCCAATCAAATCTGATTCTGATAACTTATTTTTCTGAAGCAGCTTTTTGATGTTGGCGCTTACCTGATCGGTTAATCCTTGTTCCGACTTTTCAGCATGGTCAAAATCAGTCATTTCATCCATGATTTTTCCTGAAATATCAACCAGTGCAACCGAAAGCTTGGTGCCTCCGATGTCAACACCGCAAAGAATTTTCTTCATTTTCAGATTTTAAAGGGTTTGTTCGGTACGCGCAATAATATCGTCCTGCGTGTCAGGCGACAAGTTAGTAAAAAATGCGCAATAGCCCGCAACCCTCACAATGAGATCGCGATATTTTTCCGGATCCTTTTTGGCAGCCAAAAGAGTTTCTCTCGAAACAATGTTGTATTGTACATGCCAGCCTTTCAAATCTGTAAAAAATGTCCGTAAAATTGAAACCAACTTTTCTTTATCTTCATCCGTTTTGATTGTTGCAGGAGTCAGCTTTTGATTCAGCAAAACTCCCCCCATTATCTTTTCGGTTGGAAGTTTGGAAACTGATTTAAAAACAGCGGTTGGCCCCAAAACATCACTACCTGATGAAGGTGAACTGCCTTCTGCAACAGGGGTAAATGCTTTACGCCCGTCAGGGGTAGCCGGAACAACCGATCCGTTAGGCACATTGGCCGAAATGCTTGAAGTTCCGGCGTAATACCGGCAACCAATCGGGCCACGGTTATATCGGGTAGTGTGGTACTTTTCGAGTTCAACGATAAAATCCAGGTAAGCATCCCGTAAAAGAAGATCCACGTAATCGTCATCATTCCCGTATTTTGGCGCGAAATTCAACAGCATATACCTGATTTTTTCTCCTTCTTTTCCTTCAAAATCACTTTCAATGGCCTGAAGTAACTCGTGTTTAGTTATTTTCTTTTCTTCAAACACCAGCTTTTTGATGGCCGCCAACGAATTGCCCAGGTTGGCAATTCCCACCTGTAATCCTGAAACAAAATCATATTTAGATCCGCCTTCCTTGATTGTTTTTCCGCGACTGATGCAACTGTCAACAAAAGCAGAACAGAGAATATCCGGCACGTATTCCTCAATGGCAGTATCAACAGCAGTATCAATTTCAACCGTTTTTTGTGCGTAGAATTTAATCTGATGCTGCCAGGCTTTATACAGCTCATCGAACGAGTTAAAATCGGCAAAATTGCCAATTCCCTTGTAAAATATTTTGCCTGAATACTTGTCCAGACCATCGTACATCGAAGCCAGCATAACGCGCATCAGGTTCAGGAAACTCATACCGGTACAGCGGTAACCCCATTTCCCAGGAACGGCAATTTCGATGCAACCGATGGCTGAATAGTTGTACGCATCGTCCTTTTCAACGCCAAGTTTGATCAGTTCCGGAATCACAATTTCGTCGTTATTGAAGGCGGGCATTCCAAAACCCTTTTCAATGACACGAATGCATTCATTTATAAATGTTTCACTGATATTTTTGTGGAACCGTACCGAAAGATTGGGCTGGGTCAGTTTCATTTTACCAACCGAATGAAGGATGAGAAAACTTAGTTCATTCACCGCATCAAGCCCTTCGGTTGTTTGTCCGCCGATGGTTACATTCTGGTAAAGAGGGCCTCCGGCTGAAAACCGGGTATGCGACCATGGTCTGATTTTATTTACCGAAAGCAATTTAATCCAGGTACTTTCAAGAAGTTCGGAGGCAAATTCATCAGTAAGATTTCCTGTCTGGATATCTTTTTTATAAAATGGATAGAGGTACTGATCCATACGGCCAAGCGAAACCGAATGGCCATTGCTTTCAATCTGGAGGATTAACTGCACAAAATACACCAGTTGCAAGGCCTGATAGAAATTTTCAGGCGCTTTTTCAGCAATCACCTGACAATTGTTGCTTATGGCCAAAAGCTCATTTTTTCTCTCTGGATTAGTGCTGGCTTCAGCCTGTTGCATGGCCAACTCCTGAAACCGGCGAATAAATGCCTGAAACGCTTTAATTGAAATGGATAGGGATGTGTAAAAATGATCCTTCCGAACACCATCCTGTTCGTATCGCTTTACCTGCTTATGAAAGAGCGATATCTCATCGAGATAGCCATTTAAGCCAACATCAAGGATTTTATAAAAATCAACAGCTATATGCGCATCGCCGGATGTGAGGTTTCCTGTGGCTTTTATAATGGCCGAATCCTGCAAATCGCGTAATTCCTGCGACATCAAGGCTCTTCCTTTATCGTACAAAACTTTTCCTTTCCACCAGGCAGCAATTTCAACCAATTCTTTTTTGTGCTCATCGGTAATAAAAAACGCATCGCCGGAGCGTTTATCGAGGCTATCCATCTCTTCAGGCAACCAGTCTACTGCATACTCAGGAAAAATGGGCGCTGCCCGATGACTGGAAGATTGGTTTCCAACAATCAATTCACCTTCATCAATAAAAATGGTCATTCCCAGTAAGGTTTTTTCAAGGGCAATGGCGCGTTTGATGATAATTGGTTTTTCCTCGTTTTCGGCATATGCCTGCGTATAAAACATAGCCCGTTCGGTACAAACGTTAGGTTTTGTACTCAATACTTTCTCGCGTAATCCAGAAATCCTTTCAGAAACTTCTGCTGATTTTAACATCTTTATCATTTTAACCTCCAATTTTTGCAATTAATCCAACCGATTCAGCATAAACCACATATTCTGCCATTTCTGCAACATCCAAATTTCTTATTCCTGAATATTTATAATCCATCCCAAGCATTTCGTATTTGGCGCTTCCAAGTTTGTGGAAAGGCAGGAAATGAATTTCACGGACTGCCTTCAGTGAGACTGTAAAATCTACTATTTCTTTTATTTCCTGAAACGTATGGTTGAATTCAGGAATAACCGGAACACGAATTATAATATTTTCACGGGAAGCAGCCAGCTTTTTAATGTTTGACAATACCAAAGCGGCATTCCCGCCTGTAAATCTTTCAAATTTATCTGAATCGGTATGTTTAAGGTCAACCAAAAAGTTTATGTTTCTACCCAGACACCTTTCGATATTTTCCCAGGAAACATACAGCGAAGTTTCAATAGCAACGTCTATTTTCAGCTTATATAATTCTTCCAGTAATGATTCAAGTTCCGGCCCCTGCGAGAGAGGTTCTCCTCCCGAAAATGTTACTCCTCCATCACCTTGCTCAAAAAACGACCGGTCTTTTTCAATTTCGACCAGGATTTCTCCGATGCTCTTTTCTTCTCCTGAAACGGTCAGGGCTCTTGAAGCACAGATATCTTTTAATTTTTCAGGTTTGGTAACCGATGCCCAATCAATCAAAATTCCGTTTTCTCCGGCTGACAGGTAATTAGATTCCTGTTTTAAACAATCTCCAAAACTCTTGCACAACTTCCGGTCATACATCAGGCTGGGGCCAAATGCTTGACTTTCCGGATTGCTGCACCAATCGCAGTGCAACGGACATCCTTTGTAAAAAATCACGGTTCTTATACCTGGTCCGTCGTGCGTTGAAAACCTTTGGAAGTTGAAGATCATACAAGCTGATTTATATTACACAGCAAATATAAAATATTTTCATTTAAAATCAATATAGGTTTCATATGAAACCATAAAAATAAAATAACAGGAAAAAGGAAAGTAAAAAGTGATTTAGGAACATATCCAAACAAAAAGGACTGTATTTCAGTTGAATTGCAAGCCTTGAGCCTGCAAAGAAAAGTCGGAGTAGCTTCAATTTTGGTTTTATGTTCCGTTAGGAACTGAAGGTCGGTAGAATGTACGATAATAAACCATTCTTTTGTACCGTACGCCTGCCTGACCCGCCAAAGGCGGGCAGGGCACAATACTAATCCGGAAATTCATTTGTTCTACCAACCTTTTTCCCCTACATGAAATTTAAAAAAATCAATGTAAAAATTGACGTTCAATTTATTGGCAAGTCATTCTCACCTTTCACATATCCGAAATTGGCTAAAATACCACCATCAACATAAAGAATATGACCGTTGACAAAATCACTTGCCTTTGAAGCGAGGAATAGCGCTGCATTGCCAACATCTTCGGGTTCGCCCCAGCGTCCAGCCGGAGTGCGGGTCATTACCAAATCGTTGAAAGGGTGACCATTTTCTCGGATTGGACCGGTTTGAGCCGTCACAATGTAACCTGGGCCAATGCCATTAATTTGCAGGTTATATTTAGCCCACTCGCAGCACATATTGGCGGTTAAGAGCTTCAATCCGCCTTTGGCCGAAGCATATGCCGAAACCGAGTTGCGACCGTAAACACTCATCATCGAACACATATTAATGATTTTACCACTGCGTTTAGCGATCATATTAGGAGCAACGCGCTTCGATACAATCAGCGGCGCAATTAAATCAACGTCAATGACTTGTTTAAAATCGGCAATCGGCATATCCAGAATTGGAATTCGCTTAATGATTCCGGCATTGTTCACCAAAATATCTACAGTGCCAACTTCCTTTTCGATGATTGAAATGCCCCGGTCAACGTCAGCTTCGTTGGTTACATCAAAAACAACAGTAAAGACTTCAATGCCAACCGACCTATATTCAACTTTACAGGCTTCCAGTTTATCTTCACTAAGGTCATTCACACAAATCTTTGCGCCGGCCTGACCAAGCACTTTACCAATGGCCATTCCTATACCATGTGTTCCACCGGTTATCAGGGCAACTTTTCCTGTCAGATCAAATAAATCGTTCATATGCTCTGTTATTAAATTATCTCAATTGATTAGGCTGCACAACGTCCATGTCGGAATAGTCCATATTTTCACCAGCCATTCCCCAGATAAAGATATAATTACTGGTACCCGCAGCCGAATGAATGGACCAGTTTGGTGAAATCACAGCCTGTTCATTTACCATCCAGATGTGACGGGTTTCCTCCGGTTGTCCCATAAAATGACAGACTGCCTGACCTTCAGGAACATTGAAATAAAAATAAACTTCCATCCGGCGACTGTGTGTATGAGCCGGCATGGTATTCCAGACACTTCCGGGCCGCAATTCAGTCATTCCCATTTGCAACTGGCAGGTTTCTATCACTTTACTAACCAGCAACTGATTAATCTGCCTTTCATTGGAAGTTGCCGAAGAACCCATTTGGATCACATTGGCATCTTTGAGGGTAATGTGACGGGTAGGTAATTCCTTGTGTGCCGGAGTTGAATTCAGGTAAAAACGGGCAGGAACTGTTGAACTTTCAGATTTGAAAACAATCTGTTTTGCGCCTTTCCCAATGTACAAAGCTTCCTTGAATTCAAGTACATACTCAATTCCGTCAACTACTACCATTCCTTTGGAACCTATGTTGATGATTCCCAGTTCACGGCGTTCGCAAAAATAAGGAGCCTTCATGGGGCCAATGGCTGTTAGCTCGAGCGGACCGCTGGTAGGCACTGCCCCACCGGTAATGAATCGGTCATAATGTGAATAGACCAGACGAATCTGGTCGTCTTCCATGACCTGTTCGATCAGGAAATGTTCACGTAACTGTGCAGTGTCATACTGTTTTACATCCTGATAATGTGAGGCAAATCGTTCTTCAAAAATGATTGACATAGTTTTCCAATTTAACGGTACTGGTTTTACTGCGGAATTGAGGAGATTATTTTCAGGAGCCAAAAACAATCTGAATTCCAAGCAAAGATAAGAGTAATTTACAAATGCGCAATCGATTGCATTTTATTTTGTTCCTGATGGCTTAAAAAGAAATAATCAGCATATTTGCATCATATTAAAGACTGATATGAACAAAAATCCGGAACCTACCATTCACGATATTGCCAAAGAACTGAAAATCTCTGCGTCAACTGTTTCAAGGGCTTTAAACGATAATCCGCGTATTAGTCTGAAAACAAAGGAAAAAATCAAAGCAGTAGCAGACTCATTGGGATACCGTCCGAATACACTTGCCTCCAACCTTAGGAACAAAAAATCGAATACCATTGGGATTGTTGTTCCATTGATCAACCGTTACTTCTTTTCATCGGTAATCAGCGGGGCTGAAGATATTGCTTATAAAGCCGGATTCACCGTGGTCATTTCACAATCGAACGACCTTGCTTCCAAAGAAATTAACATTGTTCAATCCATGTTTTCGAACCGGGTTGACGGTCTGATTATTTCAATTGCCATGCAGGCCAGCACTTTCGAGCATTTGAAACTTTTCAGGAAAAAGAATATTCCACTGGTATTTTTCGATCGCGCTGTGCCCGAAATTGAAACCGATAAAATTGTAGTTGATGATTTTGCCGGCGGATTCCGGGTTACCCAACATTTAATTGATCAGGGATATCAGCGGATTGGACATTTAGCCGGTCCACAAAACCTCATAATCTATCGTGACCGAAAAAACGGGTACATAGAAGCGCTCCGGAAAAATGGAATTGACTACGACGACAAATTGATTATTTATAATAGACTTACCAGCGATGAAGGTGTAACTGCCACTCAACAACTGATGAGCCTGTCCAATCCTCCGGATGCCATTTTCTGCGGAAATGACACGACGGCTCTCAGCGCCATGATTTACCTTCGGAATAGGGGAATCAGAATTCCTGAAGATGTTGGAATTGTTGGATTTAGTAACGAACCATTTTCGAAAGTCGTTTCGCCATCCATTTCAACCATCTCCCAGCCTGGTTTCGAGATGGGGCAAAAAGCCGCCGAACTGATTATCCGAAAAATAGAAAACAAAGAGCGGACTTACCAAACCATCGTTCTGCCTACCGAATTGATTGTCAGGGAATCTTCAACTAGAAAATAGTCCGAAGACCGGAGTCAGAAGACCGGAGACCAGAGACAGAAGTGCCGCTCCATGAGTAGCGAAGCGCATCATCAGGACATTCTGGAATTTGAAACCTGGAATTTGGAACTCTAAATCTAACGTATCCTGTCGATTGATCGTATCAGCGCTTCGTCTTTTTTGATGCCACGAATGGCCAGATAATCGAGAATTATGGCAACCACCGGAAAAACCGCACCCATTTTAAAGCTGATTTTTGATCCGCTAAATGAAAAGTATGTAAAGTAGTAAAACATACCAACGACACCTATTAATAACAGGATGGCAAAAACGATCACTCTTATTTGTCTGGTTCTATTTCTGAAACTTAAAATGGCATAGCCATGCAATGCCAAACCCGTTCCGGTCAAAATAGATAGTAATGTTCCGCTCTTCTTTAAAACTCCATCCAGTAATACCCCCTTCATATTGAACTGATAAATTACACCATTTGATAAAATCTCTGCAAATGGCAATACAATTAAAATAGCAATCAGAATAGCTGAAATCAGCAGGTATAAAGTTTGAATACGTTGTATCATGATTATAAAATTTTTTGTAAAAATAAGTTTTTTTCAAGGCTTTGACTTTTTGCCAGGTTTTTTTTTAGTTCTCTTCTAGGCATTGAAAATGCGATGAAATAACTGATTCATTCTAAGGTTCATCTATTTTATTTTATAAATTTGAACAGACAACTTTACCGCAATTCCCTGAATGACTAGATTTACCCGTGTATTAACCAAGACTATCCTGATAATCAGTTTAATTACGGGGTGGTGCAATAGGTTGCAGGCACAGGATGTCTATTTCTCCCAATTTTTCATGAACCCTGTTTATTTGAACCCTGCCTATGCAGGAACGATGAAAGTTCCGCGCACTGGTGTACAATACCGCAATCAATGGCCGGGAATGGATAAAGCTTACACCACTTATTTTGCGTCGTTTGATACCTATCTGCCTCAAATAACCAGCGGAATAGGTTTTTTGCTTTACAACGATGTTCAGGGGGATGGGATTTATACTGAAAAATGCTTTAAAATTGCCTACTCGAAAGAAATCAGGATCAATCGCGAATGGACGATGTACGGAAGCCTGACTGCCGGAGCTCAGCTTAATTCGCTCAATTTTAACCGCTTAATTTTTGCTGACGGACTTGATCCTATTTATGGACAACATCAACCAACTGCCGAAACGGTTCCTGATAACAATAACCGAATTTTTCCTGATTTTGGGGCAGGCCTTTTGATATTCAACGACAAGTATTTTTTCGGAATTGCAGGCGATCACCTTCATGAGCCTGATCAATCCATATACGCCGGTTATTCGCAGGTTCTTCACCGGAAATACACCATGCACCTTGAAATCAATCTTCCCTGGTACAAGCCCGGCCACCTGCGGAAATACTGTACATTCAATCCGAATTTTATCCTTCAGGCGCAAGGAACCGAACAAAACATCACTTACGGATTATATGCGAACCGAAAAGGTTTTTCGCTTGGATTATGGAACAGGCTAACTACCCGGAAAAGCGCTGATTGCATTGTAATGGCCGGGTACGTGGGCAGACAACTGAAAACAGCAATCACTTACGATTTGAACCTGAAAGGAGTTGGCCTTCGCTCGCATGGGGCGGTTGAAATTTCGATTTCATATTTATTGAAGGATCCGGGAAAGAAAAGCATCTTCCCGTTCTATGAAATTCCGGGCGAATGGGATATACGATGAAGAGTTTCTACCTCACCAGCATTACTGTTCCTTTTTGCAAATGCCCGTATCCCTGTATGTCGAAGTATTGTACAATCCAAACATAAATTCCAGGTTCAGCTTTTGAATTTTCAGGCATAGAGCCGTTCCAGCCATTCTCAGGATTTCTCGTTGCGAATACGGTTGAGCCAACCCTGTTAAATATTTCGAATTTATATTTCTCCGGATCAATTCCTTCACGAATGGGGAGGAAAATCCGGTTTTCAGGAATATCGCTGTCGGGCCTGAACGCATTGGGGACAAAGAAAGTAAACGGAATAATTTTCACCATTGAACTGATCGTATCCGTGCATCCAAAATCAGAATACGCCTGTAAAATAACCTGATATTCTCCAATATCGGCATATTTGTGTCCCGGACTCATTTCTTCACTCGAAGTCCCATCTCCAAAATCCCAATAAAATTTCACAGCGCCTTCCGATTGGTTTGAGAATGAAATATCGGGATGTTCAAGGGTAGCCACTTTGTAATTCTGATCAAATTTCGGGATGGGCAAGGGATAGACGTGAATAAAATTCTTTTTGGTCAAAATATCGGAACAACCTGTTAATGCTGAAAAAACCTCCAAAGTTACCGCATAGTAGCCTGCCTGCTGAAACAGGTGGTTCAGCGAATCACCTTCCACCTGAGACAAAGAATCAACACTCCATTTAAACTGCAGGTTCGGATCTTTGGGTATTGATCTCAGTACAACCGGAACCGGCTGACAGATTTCATTTTCACTGGCTTCAAAATCAAAATTCGGTTTACGTTTGATCAAAACCTTCAAGGTATCGCACGAACAGCCATTTTCCTCAACCATAAACCCTACTTCCGAAATTTCATCGGTTAGCAGGTAACTGGCTTTAGTATTTTCGTCTGAAAGCAGTTGATTGCCCTTTGCAAACCATTGGCAATTTGAATATTCTTTACTATTGAGGTATTCGAAATGGGCTGTATCCTCGTAACAAAACTCCGGATCGGCAGAAATGACCGCTTTCGGAGTGGGGAAAATCTGAATCATGTCAGGCTCAACCGAACCGTTCCGGCAACCATCAATCACATTGGTGACCAGCAACGAAACATCATATTTACCGGTATCGCGGTAACAATGAACCGGATTTTGAAGCTTCGAAACTGCCCCATCTCCAAAGGTCCAATGGTAAACGACCGAATCCATGATAGCCACTTCGCTCCTGAACTGCACACACAATGAATCACATCCATGCACATCCTCTGCCCAATACCTGAATTTCGGATCAACCCCTATCGTTTTTGAAGTCTCCGGACTGGTGCATCCGTTTTCTTCGACCACCAGCCTGATTGTACGGTCTCGTCTATTTGCACCAATGGAAACTTTGAAGTGATTCGGGGCAATCGTATCCAAAACCATCAAGCCGCCAAAATCCCAGTTAAATTTAGCAGTTGGGCCGCTCTTGCCGGTGTATTTGAAAATTCGTGTATATGAACTACACTTGTCAACGGGCACTTGTGTTACTTCCTCAAACTTTGATTCCGGGATTTCATAAAAGCCGACCTTAATCGAGTCGCTGTCGGAACATCCATCCTTTGTGGTTAGCACATACTTGATGGTATATAATCCGGGAATTGCTGCCGTTAATTTAGCTCCCAGCGGTCCTGAATTGGAAATAGTTACTCCGGCAGGAGCCGATGTCCATTTAGCTGCCCCTGCATAATTCCACAGTAAGGTATCGGCATGGGTAACGTCAACTTTAAGTTCTGAAGTAAAAACGCCGCAATGATGTATTTCTCCCTTTATTTTCACTTCAGGGACATCGAAAACATCCACGTGCACGGTATCCGAAGCCTCACAGTCAAATTCATTGGTTCCGGTAACCATATAATCGCCGGTTTTATCCACCCTGAATTTTTCGCCCGTTGATCCATCCTGCCATTTATAAGATTTGAAACCACTGGTTGCCATAAGTATTATTTTACCCGGACCACACGAACTGGTGTCGTTGCCCAAAAACATTTTCGGATCATTTATCCTGATATATAAACTGTCTGATCGTTGGCATCCCCTTCCGGTAACAGCCACAACCGAATGCCATCCCTCTTTGGATGCCATGATGAAGGATGTCGTATCTTTGGTACTCCATCGGTAGGTTTCAAAATATTCACCGGCATCCAGTTTCACCTCAGTTCCCTGGCACACAACAAGTGTATCGGCAATATCAAAACTCCCTCCCAAATCGAGTTGAATATCCAGGTTAAAGCCCACCCCATAACCATAAGATTCGGTACTTCCCCTATCGCCAAAACCATAGATAAAGGCCAGAAAGCCACCTTTATCGGATGTATTCTGCAACTGGTGAGTACCTTTGCTTGTGGGTACCTGTGCGTAGGAGTACCCCCCCTTCGGAAATGGCATGAAGGATGTACTGATATTTACACCGTCCAAGTACATCGCAGATACATCCTTCGTTTCGGTAATCACATTTACGTAAAAAATATCCCTGATCAGATCTGACCCATAAGCTTCGAAGGTCACATCACTTATCTTCTGAACTACCGGACTTAAAATGATCATGAACGGATCCCCTACTCCGTTGTTTGCATCAGCATTTTGCGACCGGCAAAACTGGGCAAGCAAAACCTTACGGTTTGAAATGATCCGGCAGGCCTGATCACTTCTCAGTTCAAATTCGTAGAATCCGCCACGGGCCAGTGTTACAACTGTACCGGTTCCTTCAATCCTGATTGTTGTATTGTTTTCGGCTGCCAAAATACGGTAAGTATCTTTTAAACGTGATTTAAGCGGAACCACGTAAAACTCTTTTCCCCAGGTGCTGGTTGGCGGCATTTGCTCGTAAAGATGATCATAGGAGGAACCAATAAATCCGGTAACAGGTATGGTTACAGCTTTTGCACCTGAAAAGAATGCGATGGGTTTATTCGCTGAAACGTAACTTCCGGTCAGGTCTTCTATTCCTAAAGGATCCGTATTTCCCGCCTGTACCTGATAAGACTGCCCCTTGTTTAAAGTGACGGTAAACGGAAGATTGGCCAGTTTACCTTTATCGGTATTTCGGGTTGGAGTTATTTTTACTGTGGTATTATCTTCACTTGCTACCACTAAAAATTCACTGTTCGATTCGTTGCTGTTGGTATAACGGGGAGAATAACACATGGCAAAATATTCTTGTCCAAGCGATTCAGTAGGATAGATTACGGCGACATCCGATGATCGTGTCCGGTAATTTAAGGCATAAACATTTACCGGATTGTCTGAACGCAGATGAATACCTTTGTTTTCAATGCTTTCCGAGCCCTGTGCTTCCAGCAGACTGTAGTTAATCGGAACAATTACGGATTTATTGGCGAGTACGGTATAACTTCCTATGGGGGTTTCGCCCTGACCATAAGTAACCGTAAAATTTGCTCCAACCCTTGAAGTTACTGTTACCTCGGTATAATGGGTATTCCCGGTATTCCTGTTTTGCATCAGGCCAAACCAAAAATCTGTTCCTTCGGTTGAATAATGACACGGATCAACCACCAACGGATCGCCTGCCACCGAAAACAATGGTAACAGACCGAACAAAACTATTATCGCTGATGCAATTTTTATCCTCATCATTTTATTTCGGAAACATTTTTTAATTTTATTTCAATGCTCAACTTCTGAAACAATTTTGTCATTCATTGTCATTAAGTCATTGATAGTCATTTTTTGTCACCGGCATGATCGGAATAATTTATAATCATGATTCAATGTCGTTTAGTTATGGCCGTCATTGCGACCACAAGGCACGAAGTGGGAAGCAATCCATTGAATTAAAGATTGCTTCGTTCCTCGCCATGACGAACTTTCTTAAGTTATTTTCTTAACTAAACGACATTGAATCATGATTGATTACAAATTACGCGAAGCAAATGACCACATTTTGACCTTCTAGCAACTGCGACTGAAAACTGATCACTTTTTCGCTATACTTTCACCCTCTTATTCTGCCTGGTGTACCAAATATAACCTGACACATTTTCGTAACCACAATTTTTCAATTCACGAATATACGAACGCAATTGAGATTTATAATTCTCTGATTCCATATCTCCTGATTTATAATCAACAACCACTACTTCACCTGCGTTAATCATGATGCGGTCGGGCCGCTTAATTCCATTCGGGCCGGTTAAAATATTTCGTTCATTGACCACCCTGAATGTTCCGTCGAACCACGACTTTATCTCCTGATCGTTGAGCAATGCGGTCAGTTCCGATAGTATTTGGCCGGCTTCACCCGACCCGATTTTCCCTTCCGTTTCAACCTGTTTGACTGCATTTTCCAAATCCTGTGCCGTATCAACCAGCGATAGTATTTCGTGGATCAGCTTACCTTTATTAATACCCGATTGGCGTTTGTCATCGCTACTAAAAAAATCTTCGCCGCGCCTGCGGATTTTCAGGAACTTCCTGAAATCGGCAAATTCAAATTCCGAAAGGCGCACATCTTTCATCAATTGGCTTTCCTTCTTCTGAACTTCTTCCACGACTGTGATTTCACCAAGTTCAAGCAACCCATTTTCAGGATCATAAAAATCTGCAAACTGAACCGATTCCCCTTGCTTAAGGCCAACAGTTCCCAATAAAGTTTGCTTATCAACAATCTGTTTCAGCAGGTCGCCAACCGTTTTCAATTTGCCGGAAAACGAAGCCCAAATCCACAAACCAGCTTTGGCCCGGGTGAAAACTACATACATCAGGTTTAGGTTATCAATGTAAGTGTTAAACTTTTCGGTAAAAAATTCGCGGTAAAAAATGGAATTGGCCAGGTCGTTTTTATACCTCACCGGCACCAGTTCCATCTCATTAAATGGCTCAATATCTGGCTTGCACCAAAGTAACGGAGCCTTTTCAGGTAACGACGACGGCTCAACAGACCAATCGAAAAACGGTACAAAAACATGGGTAAACTCCAGTCCTTTCGATTTATGGATCGTTAATACGTTGATGGCATCAATACTATCCGATATCGGAATGGTAAACCGATCGCCATTATCATCCCACCAGTTCAGAAAGCTGGTCAGTTCCGAAGCATTGTTACGTTCGAACACCGAAATCTGATCAACAAAAGCCTGCAAATAAGCCAACTCGTCGGTCAGACTGAACAAATTAAATTTCTCGCAAATGCTGTAAATGATCTCCAGAATAGGTTTCCCGGTAATCAATTCCTGAAATTCCTTGCCCGCGACAAATTGCATCAACGAAAGTTCGGAGTTCGGAGTTTGAAGTTCGAAGTCTGAAGTCCAAAGTTCAAAGTTTAAAGTTTCGGGGTTGCGGGTTGCGGGTTGCGGGTTGCGGGTTTCAGGTTTCGGGTTAACCTTCGGACTTCGCTCTGTCGCCTCCAGTATCCCGTCTTCGGCCTTCCGACTTCGGTCTTCTGACTTCTGACTTCGGTCTTCCGACTCCCCATGCACTTTTAGTCTCGGATAAATCTTCCGGTAATACAGAAAATTCACTTCCGCTTTCACCACCTGATCATCCGGATTCAGGAAGCTTGTAAGCAACGAAACCACAAAGCCAATTACTACTGAATTAGCGATATATAGCGATTCTCCGGAAAGAATATCAAAATTATAGTTGCGGTTCTCGGGCAGGCCTTTCTGTTCCAGGAACAGATCCGCAATCAGACTGGCTTCCTTTTTAAAGCGGACTAAAATCGCCATTTCAATCGCTTTCACGCCTTTATCCTGAAGTGATTTTACCGATTCCACCAACTCTGAAAGTATCAGTTTTTCGTTTTCGCCGGCAATTTCTTCCTTCGATTCCAGAAGCCGTACCCGGACATATCCCAAACCGGCCACATCTTTATTTGAAATCTCCTGAACGCTGTCGGCATATACCTCCGGAATAGTGATCTGTACCGGATTTTCGGCTATTCCGGCCTCTGATAGTTCACCTTCGATATGTTGCTGAAGGATTTCGGGCGCCAGTCTGAAAACCGTATTGTTGAAACAAATGACCTTGCCGTGACTGCGCCAGTTGCTGATCAAAACCTCATTCTGAAGACCAAAAGCAGGAAAGCTATCGCCCAGCTTGCCCGCAAGCAAACGCCAGTCGCCGCTGCGCCAGCGGTAAATGGCCTGTTTCACGTCGCCCACCACCATGCTCAGGTTATCTTCCGAAAGTGAGTTCCCTATCAGAGGGCGAAAATTATTCCATTGCAAACCAGAGGTATCCTGAAATTCGTCAATCATAAAATGCGAATATACCGAGCCCGTTTTTTCATATACGAAAGGCGTTTCGGAATCGGCAATCACATTTTTCAGCAAATGCCCCGAATCGGAAATCAGCACTATTCCTTTTTCGCGGCAAAGGTCTTTCACAGTCTTGCGCAAATCAACCAGGATACCCAATGTATAAAGCTGGTTAATGATCAGTTTTGCCGTAATGTAATTGCGCGACTGGGTTTCGACCAGTTGCACGGCTTCCTGCATTTTAGGCATCAGCTTACTTTGTGCCACTCCTTCCAAATGCGACTTTTGCGGTTCTTTGGTCGAAGCGGTCACCCAGGCCGACAGTTCGGTGGTTGATTTGATCGTGGTTATATTCAGAACAAATTTTAAATCTTTCATTTTCTGAAAGCCTGCGGCAGGACCACTTCCCTTCGATTTAAAATCTTCAGCCGAAAGGCCTTCCGTTGCTAAAATGTTCAAGCCCTCCTGCCCCAGTGATTTCAGTTTATTTTCGTACAGAACAATTATTTTGCTGAGTTTTCCGCGGTATTCGCGCAGAAACGTGCGGTCGTTCAGTTTTTCGTACAACGCTTCGTTCAGCGATTTAAATGTTTCGTTGTAAATCTCGCTTCCCAAACGGACGATGTCCTTTTTCAGGTTCCAGCCTTTGCCTTCGCGAATTTTGTCGGAAGCAAACGCATCGAGCCATTCCAACAGTTTCGGATCGTCCTCCACCGACTGGATCAAACGGTCGGTCGCTTCTTCCAGAATGCTTTTTTCGTCGAGTTCCACATTATAGGCTGCGTTGATTCCCAGTTCACGGTTAAATGCCTTGATGACGCGCTGAAAAAAGCTATCAATGGTGCTGATCGAAAAGCGCGAATAATCGTGCAGAATCCGTTTCAAAACCAGTTGTGCCTGACGTTGCACCTGCATAGGCTGCCAGCCCAGTTCGCGGGTCAAAACATCCATATAGACCGAATCGCGACCTTTGGCCAACCGGTGCAGTTCGCCAATAATGCGCGACTTCATTTCGGCAGTGGCCTTGTTGGTAAAGGTTACTGCCAGGATGTGCCGGTAATTAGATTCGTTGGTCAGCGCCAGTTTCATGTATTCGATGGCCAGCCGAAAGGTTTTTCCGGAGCCCGCAGAAGCTTTATATACTTTGAGTTGCGACATAAGTTTAAAAAACTAAAAGTAAGCATATCTGCAATACAGTAAACACGGTTAGGTTTGGAGAAATGAAAAATTGCTGAAAAGTATAGGGAAAGAATTGGTTTTGAATTGGTTTTCATATAAAAAAAGGTTGTAACTTTAGAAGAATAAAGACTGGCAAGCTGTCAGGCCTATATGTCCGATTTATAATGAACAGGCCTGATAAAATCAGACCTATATACAAGTTATCGGTCATGCAAGAAAGAAAACACAACCATTAAACAATTAAACAATAAAATAAAATGCCAGCTTTTAATGAACAAACTTTAGATAGTTGGAGAAAACCTGCAAGCGAAAACGAAGAGCAGAAAATATCCAATGCAATATCTATGATAAAAGATGCAATCAAAAATCATTCTATATTAAAAACAAAAGACATTGAATTTGTTATACAGGGTTCATACAGTAATAACACAAACGTTAGATTGGACAGTGACATTGATGTAACTGCCATGCTTAAAGACACTTTTTACAGCGAATATAGAGAGGGGGCTACAAGAGAAAATTATGGATTCACGGAAGGCACAAACAACTTTAATGAATATAGGGCTTTTATCATTGAAGCTATGCAAAATAAATTTGGCAAAGACAATATAAGGTCAGGTGGAAAAGCTATCTTCATTAAATCAAACACTTATAGAGTCCATGCAGACGTGGTTCCAGCATTTCAATTTCGTAATTATCATTATGAAACAAAAAATAATGCTGATGATTTTATTGAAGGCATCAAATTCTTTTCTACTGATTCAAAGGAAATAATCAATTATCCCAAAATTCATCTAAAAAATGGTATTACAAAAAACGACAACACGTTACGAAGATTTAAGAGGACTGTCCGTCTTTATAAAAGAATTAAAAATAAAATGATTGAAGCCAAACTTCCAGTTTCGGGTAACATCCGTTCATTTTTACTCGAGAGTTTGCTCTGGAATGTTCCAAATAGCATCTTCAATAATACAAATATTTGGAATGAAATATTAAGGGAAACAATAATTTCACTATACAATAGCACAAAAACAGATGAAGGTTGCAAGAATTGGGGCGAGGTAAGTGAACAATTTTATCTTTTCCACTCTGACAGAATTTGGAGTAGAGCAGATGTTAATTCTTTCTTAGTTCAAATGTGGAATTATCTTGAATATAAATCATGAAGAACATAAACCTCAAATATTCTCTATACCTTCTGGTTGGTATTTCGGTGCTTATATTTTTAATATTTGTCAAATTTCAGAATATTGAGTCATTTGATTTTATAAAAGGACTCAAACTAATTCCCAAAGTAGTTTCAATTGACCTTTTGCTTATTGCAGCTTTTTCTTCATACCTGTGGCGATGTAAAATATTTCATAGCTGGTTAGTCCCTTTCCCGAACCTTAACGGAACATGGAAAGGTTATATTCATACAACATGGGTTGACCCAGTAACAAATGTAAGACCCGCACCAATACCGGCAATTCTAACTATAAAACAATCCTTTTTTAAAATCAGTTGTGTTATGAGAACAGCTGAAATGACAAGCCGAAGCATCATTGCTGACTTTGTGTTAGACAAAGACAATCAAGTAAAAAAACTATCCTATACTTATGATAGCAATCCAATTGCGACAGTAAAAGAACGAAGTCCGCAGCATTTGGGAACAATGATTTTTGATATCATTGAAAAATCTAAACGCAAATTTGAAGGTGAATATTGGACTGGTAGAAAAACCACCGGACATATTGAAATGACATTTTGGAAAAAGGTTAAATTAGACCAATATCCAGAAGAATTGGGGCCTCATCCTGTAAGTGAACTTCATGGCGATAACAACAAAACAAAATAATGTGTGAACATATAAGTACTTATTCAGGGAAAGAAAAGCACGAACCGATAACATGGGCTTGCCTTCATTCCATAAGGGCTTCGTGAGACAGGCATGTTTTAATTTGAAACGGTAGAATACTATCAAAGTTTAGGAAACGGAATGAAAGGCAAGCCCAAGCACGTTATGCCCAAGTTTAAAATGAGACAATGAGACTACAACTGACTACCATATTATTCCTATTGACCCTTAATTTATGGGGACAAGCTGACCTTGGTTGTGGACTTGTTTCAATAAATTTTGACGATTAGACTGTTTTACATTTTTATGCGACAAAAACGGACACTGAACCTATAAAGACAATCGAGTTTTTCGACGACAAGTCTATTAATAGTTGGAATATTCGAGGTCTGGACAAGCAAAAAGAATGGTTAAAGCCAGAGGTGCTTTGGCTTGACTACTCTTCATTTGTTTTTATATGCAAGACACTGACAAATGATTGGTTTGAAGTAATTGTAAATAACGAGAATGGGGAAAGCTTATGGCTTAAAAAAAGTGAATTAGCGAAATTCTCAAGCTGGGAGACATATTTGCTGGAGATGTTTGGTGTTGCCAGACTTTCTGACGAGAGTCAGAAGATTAGACAACAGCCAAATGACAGCTCAGAGGAAATCAAATATTCTGGACAAGATTGTTTTCAAGTCAAATCTATGAATGGAGACTGGATTGAAATTTTCACAGCTGACTATTGTGACGAAAGTTACACCGACAGTAAAACAAAAATAGAATCAGGTTGGATAAAATGGAGACAAGGAAACAAATTAATAATAGAATACTATATAACGGATTGACCAGAAAACCTGGGCATAACAGCAAGCTACCCGAAAGCCGGGGGTTTCAGCTTCGTTGACAGGAAATTAGTATTTTGAAAAGCAGCACTTCGTAGGAAGTTCATCGGGTAAAATCCCGGCCTGCGGATAGCTGCGGAACGTTATAGGGCATTATGAGTTCGCGTCGATGATGAAAAACATAAATTGTATTCACAACATAAAAAATTAGCATGAAAAACCTTTTTGTGACAAGTTTGCTTTTTCTTAATTTGATTGCTTTTTCTTTTTCACAGTCAAACAGTAATTCTAAACCCTTCATATTGAAAGGGAAAATACTTGGCGAGGATTCTGGACGTATTGTCTTACAATATTATGCGGAAAAAAATAAATGGATTCGGGATACGGTTTCAATAAAAGACGGGGAGTTTATCTTTAAGGGAAATATTATTCATCCAATCAAGGCTAAAATTGGCGGTAGTGATGTTCTAAACACGGCTACAATCTATTTGGAACCAAGCGATATGACCATTATCCTCACCAAAGATAAATTTGCTGAGTTAAAAATGACAGGGTCGAAAACGGATCAAGAAGCGAAAGAATTGGATCGTCTGGAGGAACCAATAAATAATCGTAACAAACTATTGTACACTCAAAATATGTCCATACTCGATAGCATTGAAAAGACAAAAGATAAGGCGATATTGGATAAATTGAATAGAAAATATAATGAAATTGATCAGTTGCGTACACAATTAAGAAAACCAATAAATGATATTGCGATTAATTTTGTCGTTACTCATCCAAAATCATTTTTGACCCCTTATGTTTTGCTTGATATAGAAAAAAACGAATTTATTTCTCTTGATTCTTTAAAATCGGTATTCAACAAGTTAGATATAACGATTCAGAACAGCATCTATGGTCAAGAAATAAAGAAAGATATTACAAAAAAAATAAATAGTAGTGTAGGTGCTACCGCTCCTGACTTTAAAGCGATTGATATTCTTACCATGCAACCGGTAACCTATTCTCAATTTAAAGGGGAAAATGTTGTTTTAATCGATTTTTGGGCGAGTTGGTGCGTTCATTGCAGAGAGGGATTTCCTCATTTAAAGAGTTTATACAAAAAGTATCATTCGAAAGGATTCGAAATAGTAGCAGTCTCGCTAGATAGGACAAAAATTGCATGGCTATCTGCTATAAAACAAGACAGTTCAGAAATCTGGCACCACATCCCTGTTGCAGAAAGATATGCTGATGGCCCGTCTTATCTTACCAAAGATGATATTTATGAAAATTACTTTGTACAAGCCATACCGTTACAACTGTTAATTGACAAAGACGGTAAAATAATTGGACGATGGGTCGGCAATAGTAAAGAAAAAGAAAAAGAGCTTGACAAGAAAATAGCAAACTTATTTAAGAAAAACTAAATAACGCCCTATGACAGCAACTAGCCCTAAGCCGGGTTTTGTCGCCCGCCCGACAGGAAAGTGTATATTTGAGCGGCAGAACCACGCGGCAACTTCGCAGGTAATCTCCCGGCCTAGGGCTAGCTGCGGCACGTTACCGCCAAGTGTATTGGCGCCGTACATAACAGAAACAGTTACTTAAGGACAGAAAAATTATAAACGAAATAATGAACAGCCGACGCACAAAACAGCACATTTTCAAACTGCGCAAACCGACACACAACCGAAGTCTGCAAAAGAGCTGTTTTCTTGCCGACTCAAACAATTGATATCCTCATTATGACCCAGAAAATTGGAAGAAATGACCCATGTCAATGTGGTAGTGGGAAAAAATATAAGAATTGTTGTATTGATTCAAATAAAGATTTTGATTTTACACCCAAGTTGAGTGCAAAGAAGAAAAAAACATTTGAATTTATTGAGTCAAATAATTCTACCCCATTATTAGATTTTATAATTGGACTTCAATTACAACCAAATAATCACGGAAAAAATATAAGAATTGAAAAATTAGCAACGCATATTGTCACAAACTTAAATAATAAACAAGATGGTGATTTGAAATCGTTTAAGAAACACCTTGATGATGAGTTTAATTATGATATGATGGAAGATTTACCAGAAAATCTTTTTTGTGAGAATGTGGTATTTTATGGAGGAAATTATACTGTTTTTTCAGGGATATACGGTTATGCTGTTGAAATATTTAAAAACCTAACTGAGACTATTTTTACTCAAAAAAACAACTTGCCTGACAAATTTAAAAATCATGTTTACAGTGGAATAACGCTAATCCTAGAATTAGGTGAAATACTATCAAAAAAATATAATGTCGGGGGTTTCATCCAAGGTACAGAAGGTGATTCAAAGTTTGATTATTCTTTTGATGTATTAGATACATCATTCAGTTACGATGATATTTATAAAATTTGCTTAAATCATAATATTGACCCAGAGATAATTAAGGACTTTATAATCTCACCAAATGATACTAGATTTTCAAATGATGACCCAGACTTAAATCCGTTACTATATTCTCCAATTGTCCTTTTTGAAAATAAGTTCTACTTTGCTTTAGTTTCCAATCAAGTAAATGCTTTGAATGAATTTATTATACGATTAAGTAATGAGTATAAATGCAATAAAGAATTGGTTGAACTTTATCATTCTAGGCTGTGGCGTGAACACTGGGGGGCATGCGATAAAATGGGATGGCAATTAACTGATATTAAGATTCCAGAAAACACCCAACCAAATAGTCTGAAGGAAAGAATTTTTCAATTTGACACTAATCGAATAGCTTATACTTGTTATTTGCATAATGACCGTATTGAGGATAAATTTCATGCAAGTCCTTCAATGGGCATTGACTTTGACATAAATCAGAGAACGAAAGACGTTATTTCGGAACTTAAAAAAGACCCAACATTTAAGGATTACAAATTTTTCACATTAATTACTTATGAAAATATGGGGCGTACTATGTTCTTAATGCTTGAAGGACCTCAAGATAACGAACTGCGCCTAACCATTCCAATTCATCAATTTATTTTATTATGCGCATCGGAAGAATGGCACAATTTAAGTCTGTGGAAATTTGCTAAGTCTTATGAAATGTTTTCAAAAACTACACAAACGACTTTAACAGATACTTTAGACATATATTCAATATATAAATTAAAAGATGACAGCTTTTATTTTGGAGATGATGCTAGACCGAATTTATTAACAGTTGTTCCTGGTGATGGAAGTAGATTAATAAAAGACGCAAAAATAGAGAAAGACAATCATGGCATTCTAGCAGAGGTTGATGGAAGAAAAGCATATATTCCATCTGAGAGATACGCAGATTATGCTCCTTTATACAAACCATTGTACAGTTTTGAAAATTATTCAATTTGTTTAAAGGCTTTTGATTTCCCTATATGGATAGTTAATCGCCAAGTCGAGAATAAGAAAATGGCTATTAAAGTTCGAAATTTTGCAGAGGCAATAGCATTCTGGCTTTACAAACTTAGTCCTCAAATATCAGCATCATTTAATTCTAACATTTCAGACTCTTTTGAAATTAACATCATACTTGAAAAGGCACTTTTTGAAGATAAACAAACAAAGGACATAGTCGAAAATTCAGAGGATAAACAATATAGTTTTAATTTAAATGGGAGTAGTTTAGAGATTAATATCCCATTTTCTAGGATTAAAACATTTATTGGCAACTCAAATTCTGGTGAAAGGGAGTTGATGAGAGCTTTATTATCAGCATTTAATCTTGTAAATGGAATAAATTTTTCTCCAGAATACATAAATCAGAGTATTGATAACTCTATACCCTTAGGTAATGCAAAAATGATTCTTTTATCTGATAGTCAAAATGATCCACTGATTGACAATAGATGGTTAATTAAACCTTTCTATATAAGCAATTCAGAGATAGAAAGAATATTAGATGAAATTCCTTCATTAATTGAAAAAACAAAAAAAATACCTGTTACAATTGAAAAAGAAGAAGACAAAAAAGAACTTTTCAATACTTCAACTCAAATATTATTAAGAGCATTAGCTGAAGAAATTAAAGTCTTTGAGTTTGAGTATTTATTAGACTCACTAGTTAAACTGCATGAATCTTTAGTATGGAAAAGAGAGCACAATAAAACAATTATCCCAGCACAAATATTGTGCTTTGGTGATTTGGAAGCCAAACTAAAAGAAATTCAAGAGGATGAGAATAATCTTGTACAAACATCATTAGCAACAAGATGCTTAATCGAATATATTGCAGCCCAACCTCCTAGAGGTTCGGTAAAAGCAAGTTTTGATGATATCGATAGACTATTGGTATTAATGCATGAAATAGCTAATTATGGTTTTCTGAGCGATGCCGTTCACTTTAAACTTGCTAATCCCACAATTGGAAAATTAAAATCTGGTAGAATTGGTATTTCTAGAGAATTCTTTGATGAAAAACTAAAACCATTTTCCGAAGCCCATACGAAGGAAGAAGTTGATGGATATATTGAAAGTTTTGAAAACAGATTTGAAATCTCAAATTATTCGGAGAGAAGTGAAGACGAAAGAACGACTGAAGATAAGGAGCTATCAAGAATTGATGATGCATTTCTCGCAGATTGGGGAATTGGCTATCTAAACATTTATAAATTTTGTTTTTCTTGCTTCATGTTATGTATTGAAAGTGAAAGTTCAGCAATTTCAATGGAAGAAAATGAATTAATAAAAAAATTAGTTGATGAATTTAAACTTCCAGAAGATGAAGTAATTGCAGGTATTGGACGTTTCTCAATATCTAAAAGAACTGATTATCTAAAAGCACCTGAGGGTTACAATGACAATGAAGTCTTCCCTTGGAAATATAATCGTGAATTCAGTTTTGCTCGAAGATTCATTATTAAATATAAAAATGAAAAGGGTGAATCAATATTGACATGGGGTTTCAGGAACGCCATTTCTGCTCAAAAACAACTTGGGCACTTATTGCATGAGGGAAAACTTACTAACGGGGGGAAGAATATTGAAAAATTACTAGGAACTTTTCGAGAAAGAAAAGGGAAAGAATATCGCAACAAAGTAAAAGACTGGCTTAAGCAGAATAAGAATCTAAATGTAATAGATTATGAAGTTGATATTTCTCCTAATGGTCATTTAAAAGCAGATAAAAGGTATGGTGATGTTGACATCTTAGTGCATGATACCAAAACAAATATTGTTTGGAGTCTTGAATGTAAAGACACTAATAAGGCTAAAAACATTCATGAAATGAAGAAAGAAATGGACAATTACCTTGGTCGTGAAGGTGGAGAAGGAATGATAAAAAAGCATATTGAAAGACATAATTGGTTAGATAACAATAAGGATAAGATATGTGCATTCTTGAAAATCAATGAGCAAATTACCGTAGTTTCATATATGTTGACTTCTGAAGTCATACCAACTACATATATTAAAGCGGAAGAATTATTAATGCCAATAATTGCCTTCCCTGATTTGAAAAGAGAAGGAATACAATTGTTATATCCAGCGCACTAAGCCATGCACATTAAGCAAACACACAAATCAACAGCACGACCAAATTTGCTTAAAGAGCATGTCTTTGCCAACACACGTAAGACAGAAAAAGTGTTGCAAATTGTAAGCAAAATGACTGAAAACAAAGAACACCTGGCCGTAACAGCGGCTATAACAAATGGCGGGTTCTGGAGTATATTTGAACAGCGCAACACGCACCGGCATTTGTACTCGTTGACAGCGGAGAGCCACGCACCCCGCCACTTGTCATAGCCGCGGAACGTTATGTGCTATTTTAAAGGAGACAGACACAAATGAAACTGACATTATTATTCATTGTACTTTTTGTATTCCAGAGTGCATTTGGACAGTTTGGAATTATTCATGACAATGACGGTTTTGTATTCATTCGTAAAGCGGCTATTAGCAGTAATAACATTGTTGACACGCTTTCTAATGGACAAGTTGTCTATTGTTTATGGCCAGAAAAGGACTATTATAAGGTAGATTACGAGGCTGACCAGAAGCTATATAGTGGATATGTACATAAATCAAGGATACAATTTATATCTAAATTTGACAGTTTGCAGACACTAGAACAAACAAGTAAAAGAGTAATTTTTCAAAAAGACTCGCTAAAAGTAACTTTAAACCAAATTCCGTTTTTAGTAAAAAACAATAAATTGGAATATGGAAAAGGAGATCAATCTAGCTTTCTTGACAAAATTAATGGTAAAGAATTCTGGGGGGAAGACGGTGGAATACCTAAAACTCAATATGGACAAGTATCTATTTTATGGAGAGATAAGAAAATTGATCTGCCAAAAGAAAGTATAGAGGATTTATTTAACCCGAATTTTGAACATAGATATACAACTGTGAATTTTGACAAAGAAATTAATACAATGTACATTATCGGACAAAACAGCGATGGAGCGGGAGGATATGCAGTTCTCTGGATCATTGAAAATGGAAAATACAAAGGTAGATTCGTTACACATGGATTTTAGAAAAACAGCACATAGCAGCTAGCCCTAAGCAGGGTTTTGGTACCCGCACGAAAGGAAAGTACATATTTGAGCGGCGAACCACGCGGCAACTTCGGAGGTAATCTCCCGGCCTAGAGCTAGCTGCGGCACGTTATGTGCTATTATAGAAAACACACCATAAACTAAAACATAAACGAATAAACCGAAAACCGTAGTAATAAATTTGATAACCAAAATTTTTAATAATGAAAAACACAACACTTTTTATTTCAGTTTTTTTATTATCAGTAAACTTTACTTTAGGACAATCTACTAAAATTGATACTACACATACATTTCAGACTAATAGTCTAGCATTAAATCTAGATGGAGCAAGACACGCTTATCACCCAAACAATGAAGGTTTATTACACAACCTAAATGGAGGAATTACAAAAGAAGAAGCTACAACAAATAGGTTTACAAAAAATCGAGGTTACGGAATTGCAAAAAAGAAAATAACAAACAGTGAGTTATATGAAGGCTATATTCAGCCTGATGGCTACTTTGTATCACAGACTACACCATACTATAAAGACAAACCTGAAAGTAGTTCTGAACGTTATGCAGATGCTGAAACAATCCCATACATTACCTTGAGTCCAGCTTGGAAAGCAAAAGGAATTAAAAATTGTGACCTAGCTTATGTTGTAAATTTGGATAACGGCAAGAATAGTGCAGCGATTTTTACTGACTATAGGGGGAATGACAAAAATCTAGAAATCTCACTTGCACTTGCACAGTTACTTGAAATTCCAGTAACAACAAAAAAAAGTAGCTCTTACGACAACAAGAAAACAGTTACAAGATATGTAGGCATTAGTAACAAGAATCTCAAAATATATTATTTTATCAATAGTGGAGACGGAAATGGGAAAACTGCTGAAGAAATTAAACATATTGGAGTCAAGTTAATGGGACTAAAATAATTAACAGCACACAACAGCAGTTTGGCAAAATGGCGGGTTTAGTGCTATATTCAACGGCAGTTCTTCGATTGAACTTTTGTGCAAAACTGAACATTTGTGCTTCGATTTCCGCCACTTCGCCAAGCTGCAAAACGTTACCGCATAGATTTTGAAAATTAAGATTACTTAAGTAAAAAATATTTAACTATGGAAAAAGGAAAATATGCTAATCTTACCGCCAAACAACTTCAGAAAAGAAAAAAGTATGCATCCATACTTTTAGTGATCTTAATTGCTGCTGTAGTATTAGATGGAACAGTACTAATCTATAATTTAGTAATTGGAAATGGCTTCATTAATACACTTTTTGTTCCTATTGCTGCTTGCATTGTGATATTTATACCAATTTATATGGGTAAAAAGAAAATCGAAGGAGAACTTAAAAATAGAGAAGACAACTAAAATAAAAATAAAGTTACCGATCCCTTATTGATTGTTTTCGAAGTAATAAAAAGCTGATTACTACACGGTATAATCGAGTAGACGGCTCCGCCAGTAGTTAGCTGACGGAGTGTGCCTTTCACCCCGTTCTGCCTCGTTTATAACTTAAATTGTTGGTTTTGAGTTTTTGACTCAAGCAAGGAAGAACTGCTTTTGTAGACTTCGACAACGGCTCAGCCGAAAGCTCAGGTAGCGGGATGCGGGGAGTTTCACCTTGTAAAAACAATGCCTTTTCTTTACTTTGCAATGAACAAACGTTGTCCAATGCGCCGCTCCCTGAGTAGCCCCGGGTATTCGGGGTATCGAAGGGAGCATTGATCAAAAGACAGACCCTGACTTATTTTCTTTATCGCCCACTCATACAGTTTTTAGATTTGGATGTATCCTAAATTTGATATATTTGCAAACCAAGACTTAAATCAATCGTGATAAGATCAATACCCAACTTATGAAGAAGATTATAACATTTCTTAGTAGCGCTGCATTTATCCTTCTATTGGCAGTTGTTACATCATGTTCGAAAACTGATATCAACAATGATGATGCGGTAATGAACGATTTACAAGGTACCTGGATTGGAAATGAAATGATAGGTACGATGTATCAGCACATCAAATTACGGATAGTTAACGATTCATTTGAGGGATGGGTACAGATATCAGACACTCAGGCCGAACCCGAATGGACTGAACTTCCGAATGAAAAAGGGTTGATTTCTTTAAGTTCAATTCAGGAGGATTCTGAAAATAATATAAAATTCCGAAAATTTGCCTTTACCTGCGATGGCCGTTGCTGCGGTGATAAATCATTAACACTTGAAACCTTATCGGGCATGCTCAGCTATGTGGACGGTAATGGATTGATACTGGGTGGTAAGTCAAAACTTATAAAAAAGGACTAGCCAAAGTTGTTGACATTGTTTTTCCTAACCGATTGAAATGAAAGGGGGTGAATATGACCACAAAATCTGCCCAAACACACATTTCAAAAATCACATTGATCACCATGCTTTTATATACTGTACTTGTCGGTGTTGCTGCCGGGCAGTCGGTTTATGTTGGCCAGGCAGGAGCCGAAGGTAAAGTATTGAGGAAGTATATTGAGTCCTCAGAGTTGAAAAAACTCGCTGATCATCCGGTTGATTCCATCTGGATTATTGATGTCAGGTCTGAAAAAGCCTATCTGAGTGGTCATATTCCCACAGCCAAATCATTTCCAGCCGGGACTATCACTAGCCGGTTAAACGAAATCCCCAAAGACCAGTATCTGATTATTTACTGCAATGTTGGAGGTCTGGCAAAAATAACATCGAAAAACCTGAAAAAAGCAGGCTATAAACGGTACATCAATTGGGGAGGCATTTCGCGTTGGGAATGGGAAAAAGAAACTCTTGTTCCAGATAAATAAGCTATTTTCTTCAGAAATGTGATCCCCTAAGTTGTCCTGTCCGTGCGAAGGTCATCAATTTCCGGCAGGTTTCTCGGGCAATTGTTTCAGCAATTCCATCCGCTTTTTATATTGATTGTCGTTTGGATTAAGGTCGCCTGCAATCATAAAATTTTCCCGGGCACTTTTAATATCATTTAAAGCCAAATAGATATCACCCAAAACAATATACTGATCGTAATTTCTGGAATTCATCTTGATGCAATCGTTTAAAAGGATCGCTTTAGCTTCATCATTTTTCCCGGATAATTGCAACAGAATGGCCTTTTTAAAGTAGAAATACCAAATCGGATTTGTTTCTAATGCACTATTAACCAAACTAATGGCTGTAGCGTAATCCTTATCTTCAGTTAAAAATTCGATTCTGAATAATTTGGGCATGATAAATTTTGGATTGGTGGCCAATGCCCGGTTAAAATAAATTTCGGAACTATATCGGTCGAGTAGCTTGTAACTTGTTTCGCCCATCAAAAAGAAAAGCACCTCGTTTGATTCTGACAACTTTTCAGCTTTTTCAAAATGCTTTTTTGCTTCAGGATATGAACCAATTAAATACGAATCGTACCCTTTTTGCACCACATCCCAATAGCTTTCGTTAGTTAGTGAATCAATGCTTGCCAAAGAGATAGTTAAATCCAGATTTGCAAGCATGTCCCTATCGGTAACAGTCGTCAGGCATTCGTTAATCAGCCTGATGAATTTCGTTTTATCCTTCTTAACCAACGAATCATAAGCCCTTAAAACAGTATAATATGGTTGTGTTTCGGATGATTTATTTTTTGCATAGTTAATCATTACGGAATCCCGGAACAGGTAGGATTGACTATGAATGTTGTCATTTAAAAGACGGCAAATGATGGTAAAATCTTCGTACCAGCCCATATCGGTCAATTCACTTTTCTGATCCGAATATTTCCTGAGTTTCGAAATATAAATGTTGTCCAGACTCTTCAAAGGCTTGATTTTGTCGACAGAAATAAGCAAGTTCGAAAGTACTTCCGTATATAATTTGAATTTGTAGTCACTGTAATTTTTTTCTTCGAAAATCCTTAACATTGATTTCCGAAAAAGCTGGCTTGCAGCAGCGAACTCCTTTGAAATCTTCACTTTCTGAGCATCAATGGTCTTCAGGAAGTTCTCCGGAATAATCCCTTCACGAGTGGTGTTCAGAAATGATTCAAGGGTGTTTAAATTATTGAGCAAGGTATCGTTTAATGAATGCAACCGGTCGAGATTTTTTTCTGTCGGCTTTTTCTGAAATCTGGTCAACCCTTTTAACAATGAATCCTTTGATTGGGTCAGATTCTGTTCAACAAGCTTATTAAGCGATTCGATTGAAGCCGGATAAAATGAAAATTCAGAAAAATTTTTGTCCGTATTCCACAATTTAATCAGGCATTTGAAGGAACCAAGCAGTTCATTTTTGTTGAGCAGCTCTTTGGACTTATCGATAATCACATTGTAAACTTTATAATTTGGCCATAGCGTTTCAGGAAAAGCTATCGGTTCCGAATCTGCTTCGTCAAATTTAAAGCGAAACATGCGTAATACGTTGATTGAATTTTTATTATAAGTAACAATTACTTTGACAATATCCTTTTCCTGATTAACGCTTTTAAGTCGTTTGACTGGTAAAACAATATTATCCTGAGCCAACTTTAATTCAGTCAGTTTGTTCTCTGCTTCATTCTTTGAGAAGGTCCAATTTTGGCCCGGAATTGGCTTCACCGTAAAGAAAATCAAATCTGACTGATTGAAAAAATCGGAATTGATCTCACTGTTTCCCAGGGAATCCGTTAATTCAATCTCCATCGACCGCCCAGTTTTATTTAAAAGACTTTTCGAAAACAACATAGTTGTTTTCTGAGCACTGACAGAAAAAAACGCCGAATTTAGAATGGCCAGAATGGTAAATATTCGAAAGTGACTCATTTTTTTGAAGTTTAAGTTTATTGAGATTTCAGGAAAAGCATGTCTGTACTAACTGAAAATACTGGCATTTCAATAAAAGTGCATGTGAATTGAAAGGGGATTCATAGCTAGGTGAATGTCAGGTTAAAACTTGGTTTATAAGGTACAATATTTTTTCAAAATATTTATTATTTGCAGGCGATTATTTTTCCTTATCCAAAACTGACCGGTTCAAACTGGTTCACCTACTGATTTCATCCTTTATTCAATAAGCTATTTGCATTCCTACCTTTACTTTTGTAGTTTTAACTTCTGACCACTAAATCAACTTATGGATATCATTCTTAAAGCTTTTCTTGGCCTGCTGTCCGCATTCTTTGGTTTTTTCTATTTCAAAGACCTCCTTTCCAAGCTGAAATTTCTTTCAGGCAAGAAATACCCTGGATTATTGGGAATCGGACTAATCACGAATTTTCTGGACACACTTGGGATTGGAAGTTTTGCGCAGCAAACCGCATTATTTAAATTTTTCAAACTGGTTGACGACCGGCTTATCCCGGGAACCATGAATGTTGGAAATACCATCCCTACCGTGGCACAAGCCTTTCTTTTTATGACGGCAGTCGAAATTGATCCGGTAACGCTGGTTTCGGCAGCGGCAGCAGCGAGCCTGGGCGCCTTACTGGGTGCGGGCGTGGTGGCACGATTGAAGCGAAACAGAATCCAACTCGGAATGGGAATCGGTTTGCTATTGGTCGGACTGGTTATTCTGGCCGGGCTTCTTGAACTTTTGCCATTAGGCGGCGAGGCCAATGGGCTGTCGGGATGGAGATTGTTGGTGATTATCGTGATGAGTTTCATTTTCGGCGCCCTGCAAACCATAGGCATCGGATTTTATGCACCCTGTATGGCCATGGTTTATGCGCTGGGAATGCATCCGTTAACAGCATTTCCGTTAATGATGACTTCGACTGCGCTCTTAATGCTGGCCGGAAGTTCACGTTTCATCAAAGAAGATGCCTATGACCGAAAAACAGCTATCGCGCTAACCATTGCAGGTACTGCAGGTGTATTTCTGGCAGCATTCGTTGTGAAATCATTGCCATTAATTATTCTGAAATGGATCGTTTGCGCGGTCGTTTTTTACACATCGGTAGTGATGTTCAGATCGGCTCGCGTAAAAATTTCCTGATCATTTTTTCTTTTTTTCAGTCGCAAATGCTTCGAAAGCCTTTATTCGGATGTAACTTTGTCTAAACTCAAAACGGTCAATCATGATTCTAAAAATCCTTTTTGTTATTGCCATCATCCTGCAATTTTTTGCAGTGGCCGTTGCCTTAAAACTTACCCGGGTAACCAAATACAATTTTTCGTGGATGCTTCTCACCCTCGGGTTTATCCTGATGGCCGTTATGCGCCTGGTGGAATTCCTGCCGTATGTAACCCCCATCAAACCTCAGGATTACCGTGAAATATTTGTTTGGGGCGGTGTAATTACATCGCTCGCTTTTGCCATTGGGGTTTTCATGATCCAGAAGATTTTTAAATACATGAAACGGGTTGAAGATTCGCGCCGCCTGACTGAAAAAATGTTTTTGAATACCATCATCCAAACTGAAGAAAAGGAGAGAAAACGGTTTGCCAAAGACCTTCACGACGGACTTGGTCCGCTGCTTTCGAGCGTAAAAATGTCGGTTTCGTCGCTGGCCCAGATGAAACACGACGAAGCTTCGCGCGAAATTGTTGAAAACACAGAACTCGTTATCAATGAAGCCATCAAGAGCCTGAAGGAAATCTCAGACAACCTGAGCCCGCATATATTGAATAACTTTGGGCTGATCAGGGCGTTGAATAACTTCACCAACAAAATCAACATCACCAAAACCATCCGTATTAACCTCGAATCTGACCTGAAAGATGAACGTTTCGACAGTAGCGTGGAAGTTGTACTTTATCGCATAGTGTGCGAGTTGATAAATAATACGATCAAACATGCCAGGGCTAAAAAGATCGACATATCTTTGACCAAAGAAGACCAATACCTGAACATTATTTACAAAGACGATGGTAAAGGCTTTGATGTGAACAAAATAATAGATCAACAGGGAAGCAGCGGTATGGGTTTTTCAAACATCTATTCACGTATCAATTCACTGAAAGGTGAAATTAATATTGAAAGTGAAAACAAAAAAGGAACTTTGGTAACCATTAAAGTACTGATGCATGACGAGTAAACTATTGAAACGAAAAGTGATTATTGTTGACGATCATACCTTATTCAGAAACGGGCTTCGGATTTTATTGAATAACCTGGAAAATTACCATGTGATTGCTGAAGCAGCAAATGGCAAACAATTTTTGGATATACTCGAAAAAAACATTCCGGATTTGGTTTTGCTCGACATTAATATGCCAGTAATGGACGGTATTGAAGCTGCAACATTTGCTCATGAAAAATATCCGGACCTGAAAATTATTACCCTTTCGATGTATGGCGAAGAAGATTACTACTACAAAATGGTCAATGCCGGCGTTAAAGGTTTTGTCCTGAAAAATTCTGACATCAAAGAAGTTAATGCCGCTTTGGATATAGTTTACGAAGGCGGATCGTATTTTTCGTCCGAACTGCTTCAGAATCTGGTCAACAGCCTGAAATCATCACCCAAAAGCAAAGAATTACATTCCGAACTTTCGGAGCGGGAGATGGAAATTCTTATCCTCATTTGCCAGGGCTTATCCAATCAGGAAATCGGAGATAAACTTTTCATCAGCAAACGCACGGTTGACAAGCACCGCGCCAATATTCTCGAAAAAAGCGAAAGCAAAAACACCGCCCAATTGGTGGTTTATGCCATCAAAAACAGATTGGTTGAATTATAAAATAGAAGCATGAAAAAATCACTAATTATCTTATTGCTGCTTATTTTTTTTAACCTGAGTTTTGCCGGCAAACCCATGTTTTCCTTCTTCTGTGAACTACCGGCAAAGCAATTCAACGAATTGTTTTCCGACTCAGCCTTAATCGGTCAGCTTGTTAAAATGCAGGTTTCAGTGCGAATTGGCCTGCACGACTTTAGTCCTGAAAGAACACTTACCATTCAAAAACTGAATCAGTCCGGTATTCCAATTGTAGCATGGCTGTTACTTCCGGAGGAGGACGGCTACTGGTTTAACATGTATAATGGTGAAAAGGCGGTCAAACGGTATGCCGGTTTTAAATCGTGGACGGCCGAAAATCAATTGAAATGGGATGGAATTGGAATTGACCTTGAGCCGGATATGAACGATGCCAAATTGGCAATTTCACAGCCCTGGAAGCTGGCGTGGAAAGCCTACAAACGACTTTACGATACTCATTCGCTGAAAGAGGGAAAAGCGATATATCAAATGTTAATCTCAACGATGAAAGCTGACGGATATCTGGTTGAAAGCTACATTATGCCATTTATTTATGAAGAACGAGCCAAGAAAACGACCTCACTTCAAAAGCTTCTGGGAATCGTTGATATTGAAACCGACAAAGAAATCCCGATGGCCTATACCAGTTTATTTGACAATCCGGGTATCATTCCGCTTTACCATCAGGATAAAATGCCTATAGCTTTGGGCAGTACCGGCGGTGGAGTCGTAATAGAAGGAATTGAGTTGAAATCAATGAGCTGGGATAAACTTGAACGGGATATTTTAATTGCTTCAAAACTTACCGGCGAAATACATATTTTTTGTCTTGAAACTTCGGTTCAGAAAGGCTTCCTGACTAAAATTGAATCAATTGATTTTGATCAAAAAGAACCTGACATTCAAACATCTATTGCCAAACAAAAGAAAATGAATGGAACAGTCCGGTTTATTTTGATCATTTTGGACCATCCATTCATATTGACCATTGTGATACTGGCAATGGTAATTACAGTCGTTTGGGGATTGTACCGCTTGGGTAAAGCAATAATAAAAAAAAATTAAACTGATATACGATTAATCATTCTACCGGCTCAGATTCTTCAGAAACAGGTTTTGGTTTTGCCTTCCGTCTTTTAAATTTACTTTTGAGTTTAACCAAAAATTCCTTCCCGATCATGAAAATGCTGAGATAAAAAGTTACTTCTCCAGCAACGATCAATCCGGTAGTAATTCCGGCGGCTACTCCTATCGAAAAACCCAGAAATGGAACAACCGGAATCAAAAACCAACAAACCATTGATAATCCAAATACAATATATCCAATCAATTTTAACATACTACGTTCTATTCAATCAATCCTTCAATCCTTCAGTCCTTCAGTCCTTCAAAGGTATTCTTTGGCAATCTGCATGGCTTGCCAGCCGTACGAACCACCAAACAACAAACAATGGTTCAGGACATGATAAAGCTGGTACAGGTGAATTCGTTTATTCCAACCTTCCTGAAGTGGAAATTCTTGTTGATAGGCATCCCAAACCTGAACAGAAAAGCCGCCAAATAGTTGCATCATTCCCAGTTCCATTTCACGGTCGGCATAGTAACAGGCCGGATCAATCAAAGCCGGACCTTTTGTCGTGTACATGTAATTACCCGACCATAAATCGCCGTGAATGAGCGAAGGAACTGTTTGATGTGACAGTAATTCAGGCATTCGAACAACCAATTTTTCATAGATTTTCAGATCCTCTGATGACATTCCACGCGACGCTTTGATATGTTGTATCAACGCCCAAATCCGCCGTTGTGTATAAAACTCAGGCCAGTTTTCGGTCCATGTATTATCCTGAAGTGTTGTTCCGCAATAATTTGGATGGTAAAAGCCACATGCTGTTGCTGTTTTGCGGTGAAGCTGTGCTATTCCCCTGCCCAAGTGTTCATCAAATCCTGAAGTTTTAATTGCCGGTTGAAGGTATTCCAACAGCAATAATCCGGGTAGGTCATCAACTTCTTTACTCCAGATGACTTTCGGAATGATTAAAAATGAAGAGTTGGCCAGGCACATTTCATTCAAGCCGGCAGCCTCTTTCAAAAACATATCGGTTGGAGCCGTGGCATTCCATTTCAGAAAGAAATCGCCTGCCGTAGTACTGATTCGTACCGCATGATTGATGCATCCGCCACCAATAGCTTGTGAGCTAAGTAACCGTGCCGGTGAACCATAGATATTGGCCAGTTTTTCGATGCACAACTGGATGATCTCTTTTTCGCTGAAGAATGACATAAATGGATTCAATGATACCCTTATTGAATTCCTGACGGGATTTAGGTATGTTTAAAGAATTTGTTGTAAACCTGCATATTGCGGTCAAGGTGAGCCTGCATTTTTTCATAGGCACGCTCCGCATCCTTTTCACGGATTGCATTTACTATTTCCTTGTGGTAGCCAAGTGTAATTTCTTTTTCTCCATCAATGTTGGCATAAATAAAATTTCGCATCCGGGGCAGTAAATTGTGAACAGGCTCCATAGTGATGATCACAAATGGGTTTTCAGTAGCACGGGCTACTGCCAGGTGGAAACGGTTATCAATATCTGATTCGAGCTGGGTATTGTCGGGATTGCATTTGGCAAATTCGATCAAATTGGCTTCCATGAGTTTCAAATCCTCGTCAGTACGATTCAGGGCGGCCATTTTAGCAATTTCAGGCTCAAAAGCCAGTCTTAACTCGATAATCTGGCTAATCAGGTTTTCGTCGAATTTTAAGTCGTAATACAAGTTGAGCGAACTGATGGCATCCTTTAATTCAATTTTAGTAACAACCATGCCGCTACCCTTTTTGATTTCGATTAAACCACGGGCGCTTAACCGGCGCAAGGCCTCACGAAGCGCCGTTCGGCTAACGGCAAACATCTCACACAACTCGCGTTCAGAAGGAAGTTTAGCCCCAATGGGCAGTTTTTTCTCCCGGATAGCCCGTTCGATGTTTCGTTCTATTTTCTGGCTTAATGTTTGGGTTGTGCCAATTTTTTGAAAAATATCTTCCATTTTATCCATAGTAAATCAAGGAATTCAGTTAATAACTGCATGTTTCCATACAAAGAAAATGAAAATTTGTATGCTGTCATACAGAAAAAAACCTTTTTTGAAGTTTTGTCCGTCAGGACATGAATGTCAATAGAAAATCACATGGAATTAAGCCTTTGTCCATTAGGACATTGACAATGAATTGCAAACTCCCTACGAAAAAAGGGTTGTTTCAAATTGTAATGTGCTATTGTGGCAGTTCTATTCCGTCCGAAAGATAGAATAAGCCTTGATTGCATTATCTCACGGACGGTTTCGTTCCCCTTCATTAACCCTGGGTGACGTTCGTTCCTCACTTACCCAGGGCTATTAATATGCCACCCTTTCAGGGTGAAAATAAACTGCAAACAACTGCGACTGTATTCTGTGACTGAATACTGATCACTGCGACTGAACACTGCGACTTTACACTGCGACTGAACACTGCGACTGATAACTGCGACTGAACACTGCGACTGAACACTGATCACTTTCTTACTACTTCCACCGCTTTGCCTTCGTAACTCACCGTTGCTTCGGCTTTCCGGCTTAAATCGAAAGCAACCGGTTTTTGCCGGCTCACCCAAACGATGTTGAATGTGCGAGATTTCAGCATGCCTTCAAACGATCCTTTTACATCGCCAATAGTCAGTTTCCCGGATTGTTCGTCATATTTAATCTGAATGGTACTGAAAGCTCCCTTTTCGTAGTTGTAGTTCACGCCTTCGTCTTCGTACAAGGTAAATTCGGCGTCTTTTCCGGTATAAACATACAAGGTAATTACGTCGGCCTGTTTTTCACTGGCGTATTGAATTTCGGGACCAAAAGGCAAAATTGAACCTTCTTTAACAAACAGCGGCATCCTTTCGTAAGGCGCGTCAACACTGATTTTTTTTCCTCCTTCAACATATTTTCCGGAATACAAATCGTACCATCCACTGGCCGCCGGGAAATAAACTTCGCGGTTACGGGCTTTGTACTGATAAACCGGGGCAACCATCAGCGAAGGTCCGAACAAATATTGGTCGCCAATGTTTTTCACCTGTGTGTCGCCATTGAAATCCATCACCATAGCGCGCATAATGGTGTAATCTTCGAAATGGGTTTTTCCGGCCAGCGAATAAATGTACGGCATCAAACGGTAGCGAAGTTTATTGGAGTAAACCATGCTGAGGTAGGCCGGATGATCTTCAGGAGCCATGTTGTAAACTTCGCGGTACGGGAATTGGCCATGGCTGCGGAACAACGGGCAAAACGCCCCAAACTGGTACCAGCGTGCATTCAGTTCGCGCCATTCGTTCAAATCTTCAGAGCCTTCTTTGGCACGGGTATAACGGTTTTCCACACAGAAACCGCCGATGTCCATGGTCCAGTAAGGAATTCCGGAGATGGCAAAGTTCAGTCCTGCTGAAATCTGGGCTTTCATATCTTCCCACCGGGTGCCAATATCGCCACTCCAGGTTGCTGTTGAATATCGTTGCAAGCCTGCAAATCCGGAGCGTGTCAGCAGGAAAACCCGTTTGTTTGGATCAACATTTCGCTGTCCATTGTATATTGCCTCAGCATTCATCAGAGCATAAGCATTGAAATATTTGGTTGACGGACCGAGCGCCGTTGGGGTGGTTAGCTTCTTCCTGTATTCTATGCTTGAATTCGAAAGGATATCGGGTTCCGAAGCGTCCATCCACCAGGCATCAAACCCTTTGGTGTAAAGGTGTTCGCGCATCTGGTTCCAGAATAATTTACGGGCATCGGGATTGTAGGCATCGTAAAACGAACCGATGTAGCCTTTGCCAATCCAGTCGCGCACGCTGTCTTTCGTGGCTTGCTGATACATCCAGCCTTTGCGGTCGAATTCCTTATAATGTTCGGTAGTATGGTAGAATTTTGGCCAAACCGAAATCATGATGTGTGCATTCATATCGTGTACATTTTTGACCATTCCCGCCGGATCAGTAAAATACTTCGGGTCAAATTCGTGCGATCCCCAATCCTTAACCGGCCAGTAGCTCCAGTCGAGAACGATATTATCCAACGGTATCTGGCGTTTGCGGTATTCTTTTACAACATCAATAAGTTCGTCGGCTGATTTGTAGCGTTCGCGGCTCTGCCAGTAACCCATGGCCCACTTCGGCATGATCTGCGCTTTGCCGGTCACTGTGCGGTACCCGCTGATCACTTCATCCAAATTGTTTCCACGGATGAAATAATAGTCTATCTGGTCGCCCATTTCTGAAGAAAGGGTCAGCGCTTCCTGATCGGCTTTTGGTCGTGGGCTCAAGGCTTTCAGGCTAATGTACGAAGTGCCGCCATCGGGTTTCCATTCCAGCCGGATCGAATATTTTTTGCCTTGTTCCAATTCCTTGCTAAATTTCCAGGTATTCGGGTTCCAGGCCGTCCGCCAGCGTTCAGGAACAACCAACTCATTGTTGATGTAAACTTTGGTGTATCCGGCATAATACAGTTTGAAATGAAATTCACCGGATTCTTTAGGTTCGATTTGCCCTTTCCAGACGATGGCCGAATTGTTGAAATTAAACCCTTCAGGAAATTTTTTGATGGTAGTCAGGTTTTCGTAATTTATAGCTGATTCGTTGCGGTTCACAAAAACCTGATTGGTATCCGAATTCGTGTAATAAATTCCCGATAATCCACCCTCCTCGCCTTTCGAATTATAGAGTCTGAACAAATTCATATCCGAATAATCGCGCGGATCGCCGAATTTGGTCACCGAATAGTTATCCCACAAAATCCCGTAGTTTTTATTCGAGACCACGAATGGAACCGATACTTTGGTATTGTACTGAAATAGAATTTCGTTCCGGCCTTTGTAATTAAACTCATCCGACTGATGTTGCCCCAATCCGTAGAAAGCCTCATCGTCAGGCGATTTAAAAACCTGCGAAAAGCTGTACCCTTTTGTTCCTTCAACGGTGATTGGTGAAAATGATTTTCCACTTTTGGCCCTTTCCTGAAGAAGTTTACGATCCTTCTCATCGTAAAATACCACTGCTCCCGATGCCAGTGATACCTTTGCTTTTACCTTAGCCGCAGTCAGGATCAAGCTGTCGTTCTGTTCTACGACTTCGAAACTTGCCTGTTCAGCAGTTTGATCAACCACGCATAGGCTTTTTGCAGTCGAAAGCTGTTTCCCGGGAGTAGCGACTACCCGTATAATCCGGTCGCTGACCACCTGAAGACTAACTGTTTTAGCTCCGTTTTCAGTTTTCTGTTTAGGATGGATGAGAACGCCGTTCGAAGTTTTTTCCCAAACTTTTTGCGAACCGGTAAATAGAATCAGCACTGCTGCAAATACAAACAAGATAATTTTCACGGTATATTTGTTTTAGATGGTTTAAGTTTTGAAACACAATTTGACATTTTCGTTCTTTGAATGTTTTGCGTTGACTTATGTAAGTTGCAAATGTAGTTTTTGCATTTTTGGACGACCAACGGATACTGCCAGACAACAATGCTTCCGAAAGAGCTATTCGAAATTTCAAGGTCAAACTCAAAGTAAGTGGCTTTTTCAAATCACCAACAGGCTCTGAAAACTATGCTGTAATCCGATCAGTGATTGATACTGCTATCAAAAATCAACAAAACCCTTACGAAGTCACACGATTAGTTGCTATATTACCTGCGGCTGAATAGTGACCTTTTTCCTTAGTTATGGCTATTTCTTCTTTCTTTCCATTTTTAATTCTCGTTCAATTAAAAAATCAAAAATATCAATACACTTCACACCATTTTTTGCTGAAACGCCTGGAATTTTGTTTGGTTTATCTTTGCTTTCATTGGTTATCAAAACACAATTATGCGTTTTGCAATAGGCAATCAGATAAGGATCGGCTTCTTCTTTCCCCTCTGCTTGTTTTTTCGCATCAAAAAAACCCGATTTATACTCATCATTTATTATTGGTATAGCTGCGTTGAAACTAGCAGCATCTGTAGGAACGACTAAAAGCCTTTTCCACTTCTTTACCCATTTCTGTAAAAAATCTTGTTTGCCTTGGTAGCTATTTATTTCGTCTTCAACAAAATCAATTGTTTTGAAACGGTCTTGTTCAATTAATTCTTCAATTTCTTCCCAAATTGCAATGAATACAGGGTTGTCATATTTAAAATTTGATTCGAGTTTTATTAAACCACTCGCATCAATCACATATACTATATTTCCTTGGTTGAAGTCTAATCGCATATTTAGGAATTTAGCAATTGACGTGTTTTTGAAATATTTACAAGCCTTACTCCCAGGAAGTCAGACAGGTCTTTAAGGTCAATTCTATTTTGGTCAAATGCTGAAAATGCCAAAGAAATATATGTTTTGCCCTTTTCTTTAATTGTTTCTTTTGCAGGATTTCTTCCTTCATGTATTTTTGATCTGCCGAATGATGGTTTATTCCAGGCTTTATGCCTGTCATTGTAAAACGCAGACGTTGTAAGGTCGTTTTCTAACAAACTTCTTAAAATAGCCAATGGGCCAACATGAAAATGATTACCCAATTCAATCAAATCTTTTTTTGCCCAAATCTTTTCCCCAGTTGTTTTTTGTTCTATTACTCTATTCATTTTTAATAGCTCAAAAGTTGGAATTAGCATTTCAGCAGCAAAAGCGTTACACCATTTTTCAATTTGTTGATTGGTTTTTTCCGATAAATCACATAAACCACCGTCATTTAAAAGTATGTGGCCGAATTCATGAAATATTGTGAATATTTTTGCTGTAGCCTGTTCTCCACCTCCTTTTATACCGATTATTGGCACAAACTCATCAACCAAAGAGAAACCTCTCAATTGGTCTTGAGTTAAACTCAATTGAAAAACTGCAACCCCTAACGATTCTACTTTTTCAATGTATGCTTCTAAAGCAAAATTGATGTTCTCAAATTGCCTTATCTCGTCTAAATTTAATTCCTTCCGAAATTTATTTGCTATTGATCTAGCATCTTCTTCGATAGAAGCTTTGTATTGGAATTTAGGAATGGCAATTCCAGCATCTTGTTTTAATTCAACTAATGAAACAACAAGCGCTCTGGCCTTACGGATAGCCAAAATAGTTTTTTCGTGAAAGAACCCTATATCTTTTGATTCAATGGTTCTTCGGTCAGTTGGGAGTGGCTTTTCCTTTGGTGGTTTGGTAAGTAATAAGGTTGCAATGGTTCTTTTATAAACTTTTGAAAGTTCCTTAAGTTCATCTAAAGTTGGCGGTTTTTCGCCCTCTTCCAATTGAGTTAAACGTTTTGTAGATAAACTAGCTTTTTCAGCAGCACTTTTTAGGTTTAATGCAAGAGCATTTCTAGCCCATTTAAGGACATCATGATTTACCGCTATGTTGATATTTTCTTTCATTTTATTTTATTGATTCTCAAAATTAAAAATTATTTCGCTTTTTCACTAATATAAAAAAGATAGTAGGTCTGCATTCTTGGTTTTAAAAATAGGAAAATAATGGACAGACAATAAAAGTCTTGCATTCTATCCTGAAAGTTCAGGGATTGTACTTTGTCAGGTTAATGACATACAACATCCAAATGTCTTGGAAAAGAATATTCCCAACGAAAGCTGTCATTTGCCATTATTGTCCAGCCAAACTTCCATTTCGCCGGGGCCCCGGTTGGCCCATGAATAATAAGGGATAGCGGTGAATTTGACCTTTTCCGTTTTTCCTGAAGTTTCCTGTTTCTGTGCTTCACCATTCAGGACAACCACGCCACCCAACATTTCAGGATGATATTCTGATTTCAACGGCACATTGTTATCCAAAACCAGATTCAGCACATGCTTATCGGGATAATCGGGCCATTCGGCACAATACACCACCGGACCACGCATCAGGGCAACTTTGTTGTTGTCGGCCACCAGCTTCTCGTTTGCAACCACACGACGGACTTCCAGAGGCATTGAAAGTGTCACCACATCCCCTTTTTTCCACTGATTGCCGATCACGGCATAACCATTTTCGAGCTTGTAATTGGCAGGTTTCCCATTCAGCTTCAGGTTAAATTTCTTTTCAGGCGAATCAAAAAAACGATACAAATTTCCGGGCAATGGTTTGTCTGTCAACCAGGCCGGAATGCGCAGCGCCAATTCAAATGACTTCACACTTTCAGGATTAATACTGAATTTTACTTCGCCTTCCCAGGGATACTTGGTCGTTTGTTCTATTTCCAGCTTTCCGCCTGCCATCTCAATATTGGCTTTGCTCTGGACGAACAAGTTCACATACAAGCGTGTATCGGTCTGTCCGTAAATGTACCCCGGAACCGAAGGAATAAACCGGCACACGTTGCTGGGGCAGCAGGCACAGCCAAACCACTCGCTTCGCGAATGTTGTCCCTTCGATTCGAGCGGATTGGGATAAAAAAACCGGTCGCCGGTTTGCGATACACCTGAAATCATCCCATTGTAAAGGATTTGCTCCAACACATCGAAATACTTCGAATCGCCGTGAAGCAGAAAAAGCCTGTAGTTCCAGTATATTTCACCAATTGAAGCACAGGTTTCGTTATAGGCGGTCATGTTTGGCAGATCGTATTTTGGGCCAAAACCCTCGTGTCCGGCTTGCGCGCCGATTCCTCCGGTGATATAGATTTTATAATTTACCAGGTCCTCCCATATTTTATCAATCGCATGAACGTAATTCACATCACCGGTCATGGCTGCCACATCGGCCATTCCGGAGTATAAGTAAGTTGCACGCACAGCATGGCCGACGGCTTCGGTCTGCTTAATTACCGGAATATGGTCCTGCGAATATTCGCCCCTTGAATGCGGCGAGTTTTGGCCGCGGCTATCAATGAAAAATCCGGCCAGATCGAGGTATTCCTTTTTTCCGGTGACCCGGTACATTTTAACCAATCCCATCTCAACAACCTGATGACCGGGCGACCGCATGAGTTTGCCTGGACCAAAGGTTTTCACCAGCAAATCGGCATTTTTAATGGCAATATCAAGAAACGATCGTTTGCCTGTTGCCTGAAAGTGTGCCACGGCTGCTTCGAACAAATGCCCGCTGTTGTACAATTCATGGCTCAGGTCCGACTCCATCTCCCAGCGTTCGGCGCCCGACCATTTATGCGGATGTGCCGGATCAATGGTGCGCGAAGTATAGAGATATCCATCTGGTTCCTGTGCCTTGCCAACATAACCAATCAGCGTATCGAGCCTGGCTTCCAGATTCGGATCGGGAGTTGTTTGCAGCGAATAGCTTGCACCTTCAATAATTTTATAAATATCGGTATCATCAAACGGGTATTCGGTGCAGAATTTCCCTTTCTGCAAACCACCGGCAACCTTAAAATTGTCAACTCTTCCGGTAATGTAGCATTGTTTCAGTGCGATCGGAATGGTTATATCGTGGTTCAGTTTGATGCGCGGAGCCCAGAAAGCATCGGTCACTTTTACTGAAGTGAATGGAACAGGACGAATAGGATAATCGTTGGAAGCAGATTGACTTTGTGCCGGAAAGTTCAGCGATGCAGTCAGAATAATGACTTCAAGCGCAGTTTGAAACAGTTTCATGGTATAGTTTCTAGGTTTGGATATGCTGTCGAAAATGTATTCTTCAAAAATAATAAAATAGGCGTTCCAAGCATACTTTAAAAAAGATAAGCCAATTTAAACCTTCAACTGATAAACTCGAAAAACTTTGTTTAATATTGTTATGAGGAAATTTTCAGAATTTATATATTATTGATTATTAAAAATTGGGGAATATCTATCCCCTTTATTAATTTTATTCAGCACAATTCTTACTGAAGAATCAATACTAACTTTTAAGAACTCTGGAATGATTGAAAATAAAGAAGTTCAAGTAATTATTAAAGGTGATAAGCGTGTTATACGTGGCTGGGTTATGTACGACTGGGCCAACTCTGTCTATCAGCTTACCATTGCTTCAGCAATTTTCCCTGCCTATTATGAGGCTATGACCCACACCGGCGACGATTTTATGGTCTCTTTTTTCGGTGTGCATGTAATCAATTCCGTGCTATACTCCTGGGCGATAGCTGTCGCCTATCTGTTGGTAGCCATCGGATCGCCCTTGTTTTCATCCATGGCCGATTATACCGGGCGCAGAAAAGGTTTTATGCGCGCTTTTACCCTGATTGGTGCAACAGCCTGCGGCGCTTTATTTTTCTTCGACAAAAACCATATCGAACTGGGTGTAATTGCCTTTGGATTGGGTACCCTGGGTTACGGCGGAAGTTTAGTTTTTTATAATTCCTTCCTGCCTGTCATTGCAGAGCCTGAAGATCAGGACCGTATCAGCGCCCGTGGGTATTCGATGGGTTATCTGGGAGGGGTTGTTTTACTGCTTTTTAACCTGACCATGATCATGAAACCTGGCTTATTCGGTATGGCTGCCGACAGTTCTTTACCTGCACGTATCTCGTTTCTGACTGTTTTTGTCTGGTGGATAGCATTTTCGCAAATCACCTTCAGCAGGTTACCTAAATACACTTTCCGGAAAAGGATGAAAAAAGCTTCAGTAATTACAAACGGTTACAAAGAATTGCAGGCAGTTTTCAACCAGGTCAGAAAATCATATAAATTGAGTATGTACCTGGCCGGATTTTTCTTTCTCATGATGGGTGTACTGACTACCATGTTTATGGCGGTTTTATACGGGAAAAAGCAAATGGGCCTTACCGATGATGTGCTTATACCTACCGTTCTGGCCATTCAATTGGTTGGAATGCTTGGGGCATGGATGTTTGCACGGATTTCGGGAAAAATAGGGAACCTGCGCGCACTGATGATTACCATCGTTGCATGGACACTGGTTTGTATTGGGGCTGGCTTCATTACATCCACCATGCAGTTTGTAACAGCGGCGGTCATTATTGGTATCATTATGGGAGGTTCTCAATCGCTGGCCCGAAGCACCTACTCAAAAATGCTTCCGGACAGTACCACCGACCACACTTCCTACTTCAGTTTTTACGATGTCATGGAGAAACTGGCAACCGTAGCTGGTACCTTTAGCTTTGGAGTAATCGAGGCAATTACCGGAAGTATGCGTTATTCGGTGCTCGCCATTGCCGTTTTTTTTATGATCAGCCTGATTTTTGTATTTTTATTGTACCGCAGAACTCAGTTGGAAAAAAGGCTTAACAAGCAATCTTAATTTCGACTATCCTTTTCATTACACTATTGTATCCTGAAAACACAAATCTATTTGGATATTCCCTCCAAGGTAAACAAGAACACATAATTCAACGCAACATCTTTCAGATAATCGAAACGTCCACTTGCCCCGCCATGACCATAATCCATGTTGGTATGAAGAAGCAGGACATTATTATCAGTTTTCATCGCCCGTAGCCGGGCAACCCATTTGGCAGGTTCGAAATATTGCACCTGGCTATCGTGCAATCCAGTTGTGACGAGAATATTCGGATAGTTTTTCTTTTCAATATTTTCATAAGGGCTGTAGCTTTTCATGTAGAAATAGGCATCCTTGTTTTTTGGGTTGCCCCATTCATCAAATTCATTGGTGGTAAGCGGGATACTTTCATCCAGCATGGTATTCACCACGTCAACAAAGGGAACCTGGGCAACAATGCCATTCCACATTTCAGGAGCCATGTTTACAATTGCGCCCATCAGCAAACCGCCCGCACTGCCGCCCATGGCATACAAATGTTTTGCAGAAGTATATTTTTCGGCCTCCAGAAACTTTCCACAGTCAATAAAGTCGTTAAAAGTGTTGATCTTTTTCATCAGCTTGCCATCTTCGTACCACTGGCGTCCCATTTCCTGGCCTCCGCGGATATGGGCAATGGCATACACAAAACCCCGGTTCAGCAAACTTAAACGTGCGCTGCTAAAACTGGCATCCATGCTGGCGCCATAGCTTCCATAACCATAAAGCAATAATGGAGCATTGCCATCTTTTGTAAAGCCTTTTTTATACACCAGCGAAATGGGAACTTTAGTACCATCTTTTGCGGTAGCCGACAATCGTTCAGTTATATAATCAGCAGAATTATAGCCTCCAAGCACTTCCTGTTGTTTCTTCAAAGTTTTAACCCTGGTAGTCAGGTTATAATCGAAGATCGAAGATGGAGTAGTCAGGGATGTATAACCGTATCGCAAAATACTGCTATTGTATTCAGGATTGGCGCCAAAGTTTGCCGAATAGGCAGGTTCGCCAAAATCGAGGTAATGTTCCGTATTATCTTTCAGGCTCCATATCCGTAATTTAACCAGGCCATCTTTCCGTTCGTTGATCACGAGAAAATCTTTAAATTCTTCCACACCCTGAAACAAAACATCGTTACGTACCGGTATCACTTCTTTCCAATTGGCAACCTCTGTTTTTTCCAACGGACATTCCATTAGTTTGAAATTCTTCGCACCATCTTTATTGGTACGAATTAAAAATTTGTCGGCCAGAGGAATTACACTGTATAAAACATCTTTCATCCGGGGCTGGAATACTTTAAACGCGTCATTCGGTTTGGCTGCGTCAATCATCCGGTATTCCGAAGACATGGTTGCCTGCGAGACAATGAAAATGTATTTGTTATTTTTGCTTTTTCCAACGCCAATATAATTGCTCTTGTCTTTTTCTTCATACACCAGAACATCTGTTGCAGTATCGGTACCGAGTGTGTGCCGTTGTATTTTTTCAGATAAAAGTGTTACCGGATTTTTCGAGGTATAAAAGATTGTTTTGTTATCATTTGCCCAACAAGGATCACCTTCTGTATTTTGAATGGCATCTTTCAGGATTTCACCCGTTTCCAGATTTTTAATGTGAATGGAATACTGTCTTCTGCTCACCAGATCAACCCCGAAAGCCAGCAGTTTATTGTCTTCGCTAACATCAAACCCGGTAGCCGAATAATAAGAATGTCCTTCTGCCATCCAGTCCACATCAAGCAAAATTTCTTCCGAAGCATCCAGAGTTCCTTTTTTCCTGCAATATTTATAGTATTGTTTGCCATCTTCTGTCCGGGTATAGTAGAAATAACCGTTTTTAAACACCGGTACACTCTCGTCTTTTTCTTTAATCCGTCCCTTCATTTCGGCAAACAAATTCTCCTGAAATGTTTTAGTATTGCTCATCACGGCATCCAGATAACTGTTTTCGGCTGTCAGATAGTTCACTACGTTGGTACTGTCCGGACCTTTGCCAAAATAATCGTACATCCAGTAATATTCGTCTAATACCTTATCATCGTGCAAGGTACGCCAGTGTTCTTTTTTTTCGGCAACCGGAGCAGTTGACTTTTGAAATTGTGCATTTAAACTCATAGCAGAAAAAATCAGGATCAATAAAAGAGATGTGTTTCTCATAACTTCAGGTATATAGTATGGACTTTCAATTGGTCAGCCAATCAACAATAATAATCAAGATTTATCAATTTTCATCAAACAAGCAAGCAGTTTATAAGTTCATCATATTTTTCGATGATCTGCTTTAATTGTGTTACCAGATAATACTTTCAGCGCCCGATTTTACTTTAATGGAGATGAAGCGCCCGGCATTTGAAAGCAAATAATCAACCTCAGCATTCGAGTTTCTGGTTTCCCGAACCCAGAAAGAATTTTGGGACAAGACATTGTAATTTTCGGCAATCAATTCTTTATAAGTCACAAAACCAACCATTATTATGGCGTAATGGTTTATTAAAACCAATCTCAAGTGAATGGTAAAAGCTTACATTTTTTTAAAGTTTATTGCGGATGCTGCAGAGTGGTTATTGAATTTAATTCTGGCTATCAGTAAAGCCACTCAGAAAGGAATTGATCCAGCTCCCGCAACCTCATGCCGATTATTGGTTTTTACTATTTGCTTTTTGAATCAGTATCAGCACAAATACGCTCAAAATCAGGATTTTGATTTTTTTCATGATCAATGATTTTGAGTTAATAAATATTTCAATCCAACTAAATGTTCCTTATTTCGCGCCGATGCCCTTTAAAAATGAGTTCCAGTCCCAGTAATCGCGGTTGGCGTATATTCTGCCATTTTCGATATCCATGACCGATACGCCTCTCAGTTCGAGATACTTGCTGGTAGGCGGAAGATTCATAGCAGGCCATCCAACGCTGTTGGTGCCTTTCCAAATCCATTCAAACATGGCGTGATTGGCACTGCAACTTATTGAAACCAGTTCAAATTTCGAATCGGGAATTCCTTCCAGCGTTGCCGTAATGTAAGCGCTTATGGCTTTTTTGCCGGTATGGAAACGTCCGCTGCAAACCTCTTCATAGGTTCCATCATCAGTAAAAAGAGAGGTAAGTTTGTCCATGTCCTTTGCATTGAGCGCTTCAATAAAGCTGTTAACCAGGACTTCATTTTGCCTGATTTTCTTATCGTTCTTTTCATTTGAAATACCTGTCAATGTGCTGCATAGCAAAAGGATTGATAAAAATAATATTTGTTTCATGTTCTTGAATTTTAATAATTTAACTACCAGATTAAATCATTTTTATGAATTCGGGATTTAAATTGTAAAGAGCTTAGTAATTGCTTCGGCTGCCTTTCGGGCGCCGTCAGCCGGAATAGCAGGAAAAGTTGTATCAGCGCCTAAAGTTGAAACTATCTTTTCGGCAAGCATTTCTGGTGATGATGTTGATAAGTTCATCTTAACGCCAATTCCCCGTTTTATTAAAATTCGAGAGACATTTGCCTGTTCGCAATGTCCTTCCAGCGGGAAATAGATAAATGGAGTTTGAAGTGCGGCAAGTTCAAAAGAGGAGGTTGCCCCACCCTGAATGACAGCTATGTCGCTTGCTGCAAAGTGCTGGTACAAGCGTGGCACGAACCCTTTCACCTCAAATCCACCGGGCAGGTTAACACTTTCAGCGGCCAGTCTCGGACCGGTAACAAATACCGCATGGATATCCGGAATTTTCTTTTTAACGATTGCGCAGGCTTTGCCGCAAAATTCCATCAGTTCTCTACCAATTGCCGTGCCGCCAATCGAGCAAATTAACAGAGGTTCAGCATCATAACCCAGCTCTTTTTTGAGTTTTGATTTGTTGGTAAATTCTTCAGGAACAAACGGGAACACATATCCGACAAAAGTGTAAAGCGCATTCGCTAATTCGCGTCGGTTTGGCAATCCAAATCCAAACGATTTATCAGGAATATCCTCCGGTTCGCCAACGAAAAGCGCCAGGTCGTAAGGAGGCTTTTTATGAAGCCTGTAATCGTGCGACCAAACCCGGTTCCAGTAATAAACACCCAATCGTTCCAGCGGATTTCGGGTCATTGCTTCAAGTCCAACAAAGTCGAGTATAAGTACAAAAGGGAAATTCTTCATTTCCGGATGCTCGCGCAAAGCAAGGTTAATTTCGTAGGTTTCATCTCCAATTACCAGGTCGTACTTTTTTACAGAAATAAGCTTCAGAAAAAAATCAATGTTCTTTTTCCATTCCCCCCTCGATTTCAGCAAATAGCTCAGAAGGTTTAGACTTGAACCTTTGGCGGCTTTCTCAGCCGACAGGTTTTCGTTGGCATACTGTTCGGCTCCGGGAACAAGTTTTTCTCCCGCTTCGCTCAGTACATCGGTGGCAGGGTTGGCTGCCAGCCATTCAATCTCCACGCCCGGAATAAGTTTCCGTAATTGAGCGGCAATTGCCAAATCCCTGTTGATGTGACCTAATCCAAGTGAGCCGCTGATATACAAAATTTTCTTTGTTCCCATTTTTCAAACTTATTCCACCTTTCCAATTATCACCACATAGTTTTTGCCATATTTTTTGGCACATTTCGGGCAGGTAGTGTACCACATATAACATTTGTTGATGGTGTAACCTTTGTTTATTGCAACCTTATCATAGTCTTTACACCATTTTTCGGTATCACGGAAAGGGCCTTCATACACTTTGCTGTAAAATTTACCGCTAAAGGTGATATTTTCAGCATCAGAAATTTCCTTGTCAACCGCGAGGTAGAGGTCCATGTTCCATTTCGAAGTATGGTCAGAAAGTCCAAGATTATCGGGCATTGATGCTCCCGCTTTGGTTAGTTTTTCATTGAACCGTTTCATGACTTTCCCAAAATTCATGGGCATGTAAAACAGGGTGAAGACCTTATCTTTGATGAACAATTTGTTTTTCCATTCGAAGATTTGGTCGTCCCAGGAAATCGGGTCAAATTCAGGGCAACAGATTGGATCTGATTCAGATTGTGTTTTCATAATGATATGTTTTTTAGGATAAGATAAAAATATAGAGTTGTGTTATAACCGAAATGTGTACGTGTATTTGAGCAATATTGTTCTTCCGGCCGAGCGGGGAAGCGCTGATACTTCTCTGGCAATGTTTGTATTTAATCCTTCGTCGTAAACAAGGTACAAATCGTTTCCTTCCCGTGGGTTATACCTGAACCTGAAGTTGGCAAATACCTTGTCAACAGCGGTGTTATACTGAATGAATGATGTAAACTCGGTTTTGGTAGTCAGCGTCAACTGGCACTTCATTCCCGGGATGTGATTGGTAAAATTCACCGTACGTGATGGAAAGCTTACATAGTCGAGGTAATAGGTCAAGCCCAGATTAAATCCGCTGCCGATATTCAACATCGGATTGGCATAAAAAGAAAGCTTCCATCCATCGTAGAATTTGCCTGCATCGGCAATCAATTCTGCATAAAGGGCATGAGCTCCGGAGGTTATAAAGCCGGAACTTACACTGCTAAATGAATATCTTCCGGGAAGTACCGAAGCCTGATCATTACCCAAAGAAAGAGTATCAGCAAGATTCTCCACGAACCAGTTTGCAGCAATGTTTCCCGAAAATCCTTTCTTCGCTTCGAAATTCCATTTCAGTATGCCGCTGGTCGTTTCATGAAGGTCGTTTAAAGTATTCCATAAACTATAGGCAGTAAGCGAAAGTTTATGATACCTGATAAATGATTTACCCTCCGGAAACCAGCCATGCTGGAGAATACTCCTCACAAGCTGGTAATTATCCTTGATCTCGAACCCAATTCCCGGGTTAAATTGATTGCCCGACCAGGAATAAACGAAATCATATCCAAATCCTTTTTGGTTACGGTGCTCCCAATTGATCAGAAGCCGGGAGGGCGACATATTAAAGAACCGGTTCTGAGTTTCATTTTCAAACGTTTGCGCCCACCGAAGGGTTAGGTATTCATCTCCGGCAACCCTGAATTGTCCGTCAACTCCGTAAGCCAGGTTGTAGGCTCCATTCGTTCCCAACCGGCTTGTGAACATCCCACCAACATACGAATTTGGATTGAATACCTTCCTTTTTAGTCTGACCACCCCAAAATTCTCTCCTGGATTATTTTCGAACCGGGCAGTCTGTATATCCAGAATTCCCACATCCCATTTGTCAATTCTGCCTGTCAATCGCAACCCACCGTAAATTTTTACCGGATTTCCGTCAAAAATTCCAATTCTTCGGCTGTAAAACAGATTGTTTCCACCAAGAAATGAAAAATCAAATACATCGTCCTTTTCCAAAAAGAAAATCCTTTTTTCAGGAAAGAAAAGGGAGAAACGTGTGAGGTTTATTTTTTGGTCATCAGCTTCGACCTGAGCGAAATCGGTATTGACCGTAAGGTCGAGAGTAAGGTTGCTGGTAAGCGAGTACTTTGCATCGAAACCAACAGCGAATTTTGGGGTTGATTTCATTTTATAAGCCGTACCCGATTCATTCAACTCATTGACCTGCTCCATTCCGGAGGAAATATAAGGTGCAAAATAGACAGGCTTTTTTTGTTTTAATCCGGAGAATTCGATCACTGCCAAAAGTGAAGGTTTCCAGAAAGCCCATTGAAAATCAGGCGAAATCGCCGGAAATGTTGACCACTCTGATGTCGCGGCACAGTACCTCACGATACTAATTCCCATCAGGGTTTTATCTTCCCTTAGTTGAAACCTCAGACTGGAAAACGGAATTCTGAATTCGGCCGACCAGCCTTCTTTATTTAGTGACGTTTTTACATCCCAAAAGGTATTCCAACTGAAATTCATATCGGAGTTTGGATCTACACCATCATTTTTCACTGCTCCATCGGTTCGTAAACCATTCGGATTGGTCCAGAATGAAACCGCATTTTGCCGGTCGTAATAGGTATCGAGCAGTATTCCTAACCAGTCGCACGATGGAGTTGCATAATCCCGCTTCTTACCAACAGCCCTGATGTTTTCCGGATCTTTGTAATTCAATATTCCTGAAACATAGAAATACTGGTCGTCATAAGCCAACTTCATAACCGATATTTCGGTCGGTTCGATTCCAAAAACCGGCATGTGCATCACCATTTTCAAGGGTGGAACGGATTGCCAGGCTTCCTCGTCGGGAACTCCGTCAAAGTTGATAGTTCCTGATATTTTGCTCACAATCAACGGTTCCTGGGCAAGGCTGATTGTCGAAAACAGAAGGGCAATGACCAGAACTATTGCCATAAAACGGAAAGGCCGGCTTGTAAGAAAATTACTCATGGTGCACTTTATTCTTACGAACATCAGAAATTATTTCATCTCTCCTGCCTTAAACATAGTCCATGGCTGAGTTGGACGGTCTTTAATCAATCCGGTCATCCATTCGTATTGAGGATGTGCTTCCAGAAAAGCTTTAGCATCGAAAGGCAAATCACATGCACTGCCCCATTTGGAAATGAATGACATTTGTTTTGCCATTTTAGAATCAATCACTTTGCCATCCAAAATGCCGGCAGGATAAAATGGCTCAGCCCAACCGGGAGTTTGACTATGGGGATCGAGATCATAGTGAGCACATAAAGTTCTGCTACCCGGTTTTGAGGTATTTAAGTAAGTATCAAAATGATCGGCTTCAAATTCTTTGGCACGTTCGAGGTTAATTTTTCCGGCATTTTCTTTCATTAACTGTTTCCAGCGAACCCGTCGGGCGATGGAAGATTCCCTGATATCTGTTTCCCTGGCTCTGGTCTCAAAACGCAAAATATTTAAATCTTCAGCAATATTGGAACCGACAAAATAGCCGTCTTTCTTTTTTTCGAATCCGGTGTATTTTAGCCCAAGTTCGAGCCGGGCAATTTCATTGGTATTGATATCGCCAATTAACCAGGCATTAGCGTACCCACCATTGTTCCCTTTTTTCATGATTTCGCACCATTCATCAATCGTTGACGCATATTGAGTGGCATGTCTCATCCGGGAAAATTCAGGCACTCCTTTTTCATCAAAAGGATAGAAACCGCCAATTGTAGTTTCAGAGCCGACAAGCCCGGCGCTGGTTACAAAAAAGTCGGTCCCGCTGTGAATGAATCCGGCAAAGGATTGCATGAGTATCCGATGGCCCTTTTGGGGTAAAATATCAAGGATGATATTGCAAAGCGGTAAGAAATAAACAAAATGGGTGTTGTGCCCGAGGACGATGCCCCCATCGTCCGTCATTTTGCCTGTTGCAATAAAAGAACTACAGCCCTGTTTTGCAGGATCAGGCGAATTTGGCGAAACGGTATCTTTAACTGAAGGCCACCAGTACCCTAAAAGTTCCATCAAGCTATTCCAGGTCACCATTTCGTCGAGGCTTGTCGGATTGCCGGCCGCTTTCATCCCTTCTACGATCCCATCAATTTCAGCAATATTTTCGTCATCAACTTTAGGCGTGAACATCCTGGCAGACTTCTGAACCAGCCACGGCCAATCCAAAGCAGTTTGATAGCGCCAGACCTCGTTCAAAACTCTGATTGATTCCTTGATTTCCTTTGCAAGCAGGTATCCGTGCTGGAAACCACGTTCTTGCGGAGAACCTTCAATATGGAGATAAATCCACCCGTTTTTTTCGTGGCGGTTAGCTTTTGTGATCCAAACTTTCTGCTCATTAGTGAGTTGATTGGCAGTTTGAGCGCTGACCAAAGTGGAACAAATGAAAGCTGATAAAAGGAGAATCAGGAGTTTTTTCTTCATGGTAATCAGGGTTTTAGGTTTTTAGGAGACTGTTTAAATTTCATAAAATGGTTCCTTTAGGAACCAAAGCTCGGTAGAATAGAATGTAGAAATGCCTGTCTTTTGTCCCATATGGGCAATCCTGATGCTGGATAAATTGAAGTATTGATAAAGATTTCTCTTTGGTATTTAGGATAAATGAGATTGGAATGATTGAGCAGTTTTAAAGCAGTTCGTACATGAAGTTTGCCGCTCGACTAGCGGTAATTAAGCAATTGGCATCACGTACCAACAAGTTTGAAATCCTCTTTAGATGCCAGATTGGGTAATAGAGATAATTTATTAGTTAGGATTCAAGCTAATAAATATACAAAATATCTATGCAATAACCTAACATCCAGATGCCCTAAAGTGAAAAAAATCCTATCTAAAGAAAAAAAAATTTGAAAACAGCAAGATATCCTGAATAATTCCGTAACTTTTGAATGACAAATGATTGTTTCATTTTATAAACCGAATACCATGAAATTGAAACAAATATTCCTTTCAGCTATTTTACTTTTTATTTCATTTCAAATTGCAGCTCAGGACCTGATTTACAGGAAAAACGGCGAAATCGTTAAAGCCAAAATCCTGAATACCACCGACAAAAGCATCTCTTTCAAGCTCTACGAACGAGCGGAAAATCTAACTTACAACATCAATTTTGCTGTTGTGGACAGCATTATTTACGAGAATGGAGAAAAAGAAACATTTTTCAATAAACCTGTTCCGGTCATTTCTACAGACAATAACCAGAATTTAAATTACAGGCATCATTTACTTGGCGCCGATCTGATAGGCTACCTGTTCTACCGGAACCTGCTTATTTCTTATGAATATTTGCCGGGAAAAACCAGGCTTGGTTATAAATTGGCTTTCGCAAAGAACCTGAAGCCATGGTACTATTATGGTTATGAAGGATCATTTAACTATGGCAGAAACCTCAATTGGAGTACCCGGATTGGAATGAACTATTACTTTTTTCCTCCCCGTACATTCCGGATTGGAACAGGCCTGCATTATATTTTTGGCTCTTATACTATCAACAAATCCAATTATAATCCTGACAACACCTATATTCAGGTTTCCGAGGATGCAAAAGCCAGAGGAATCCTCCTAAACTTTTCCGGCTTTTATAATATCACTGAAAGTCTGGCCATCAATTTAGGATTTGACGCTCCACTCCATATAAATCCTTCTTCCGGTACTTCGGTTATCCGTTGCGAAATCATTTTAAATTTTTAATCCAACAATCTATGAAATCATTACTAAATAACTTTAATTCGATCCGGACAAAAATTTCGGACAGGCATTTTGTTACGAAAAAAAAGGTCATTAAATGGACCGCTGTTTTGTTGGCTTTTGCGATGATGAATTTAACCTTTGGATGCCATAATTATTTCAAAGTTACGTCATCAGCCCGTCCGACTTCAGAAACAATTGCCGAAATGAACGATAACGGAAAGGCAATTATCGTCCACTTCAATCAAAAAAAATGGCTTTTAACTCACGTAGAAGTTAAAAACAATACGGTAACTGCTAGAATGAATGAATATCAAATGCCTCCAACTTTTAAACCTGTGAAACCAGGCAAACCAAACCGGTATATTGCGCGACCTCCTCAGAGCCAAAGATACCTGCTCAATGAGGTGCATCTGTATCTGGACGAATTTATTGAATCAGATAATATGAAGATTTCAATTCCGGTGAGTTCCATCAACAAAATTGAAATTTACGATAAAGATACTGTACCAACTGTGGGTTCGTATTTATTAGGCACTCTTATTTATGGAGCTCCATACACCCTGTTTCCTATTATTGTGTGGATTTTCAAAATTCCAGTAGGCCTTTCAGGATTCCAGTAGGCCCGATTTTCTACACCTGGGATGGCGAAAACTATCAATTTGCAGGTGAAATATACAGTGGCAGCATCCAAAAGCCTCTTGAAAAAAACGATTAACTGAAGCTGCCAACGTACTCTGGCCATCAATTTCGGACTTGACGCTCCTCTCCACATAATCTCATCTTCCAGTACTCTGGTAATCCGTTGCGAAATCATGTTAAATTTTTAATCCAACAATCTATGAAATCATTACTAAATAACTTTAATTCGATCCGGACAAAAATTTCGGACAGGCATTTTGTTACGAAAAAAAAGGTCATTAAATGGACCGCTGTTTTGTTGGC
>Ga0209317_1000147_pt1 | contig 94577 bp, 80 predicted proteins | sample RifGroB2_FD_183994 | JGI IMG/M metagenome (GOLD analysis project Ga0209317, IMG submission 183994) | Soil microbial communities from Rifle, Colorado, USA - Groundwater B2 (SPAdes) (version 2) | ecosystem: Environmental > Terrestrial > Soil > Unclassified | place: Rifle, Colorado | collected... | reverse complement strand
TTATTTCCTGGGTGAACGCCGACCCCTACAATCCGATCGTCAATTTCATCTATCGTGTGACCGAGCCAGTGCTGCAGCGGGTGCGCCGCCACCTGCCCAATACCGGCATGATCGACCTCTCGCCCATCGTGGTGTTCGTGCTCATCTACCTGGTGCAGATCATCGTCTTCGATACCGCATACAGCTACCTGATGATGTTCAGTAACCAGCTGAAAGGGCAGGCGGTTTTATGAAAATCTCCCCCATGGATATCCAGCAGCAGCAGTTCAAGGGGAAGATGTTCGGAGGCCTCGACGCCGAGGACGTGGACGCTTTCCTGCAGTCGGTTGCGGCAGAGATGGAGGAGCTGACCCGCGAAAACGGCGAACTCAAGGAGCGGCTGACCCGTAACGCCACGGCGATGGCCGAGATGGAGGCGCGCGAGGGGCAGTTGCGCGAGACTATGCTTGCCGCCCAGCGCATCACCGAGGAGATGAAGGTCAACGCCCAGAAAGAGGCGCACCTGGTTGTCTCGGAGGCGGAACTGAAAGGGGAGCGCATCCTGGCCGATGCCGAGAAGAAGCTGGTCGAGCTCAGCAACCAGATCCAGGAGCTGAAAAGGGATAAGGTCAAGTTCGAGTCCGGCTTCAAGGCGCTGCTCGATACCTACTATAAATTGCTCGCCCTGAGCGATGAGTGAGGGGCCTCTGCGCGTTACCCAGACGCCTGAAGGGGTAATCTTCAATGTCCATGTCCAGCCCAGGGCCTCGCGCTGCGAGATCTGCGGCCCCAAGGACGGAGAGTTGAGACTCCGGCTCACCTCGCCGCCGGTTGAGGACGCCGCCAACAAGCAGTGCGTCGAACTGATTGCCAAGGCGCTAGGCATCGCCAAATCGCGGGTGACCATCAAGGCCGGTGCCAAATCGCGGCACAAAGTTGTCAAAGTGGAAGGGGTGGACCAGGGTTCGCTCCTTTCCGTATTTAACGAAGAGTGAGGAAAGATATCCATGAAGGCTAGAGACATTATGGTTACGGACGTACCGACCATCTCGGTGAGAGCATCGATGGCCGAGGCTGTCCGTATGATGAAGAGCAACTTCGGCGACGAGAGTTTCCTGAACGCGGCGCCCGGCCTCATCGTGTTGAACGAGAGAGGCGGACTTGCAGGCATTCTCACTCCCTTGAGCGTGATTACCGCTCTTATGGAGGGAGCATCGGCGGGAGGCTCGGACGAACCGTTCTTCGCCTCTCTTTGCGATCGGATCAAGGATCTTCCGGTCTCGGCCATCATGGAGCACCAGCCTATCTCCGTCACCGAGGACGCCCAGATCGCCGATGTTGCCCAACTGTTCATGACGCACCGCTTTCAGCGGGTTCCGGTGGTGGACGGCAAGAAGGTGATTGGGATCATCTATCGCTCCAGACTGCTCTTTGCCATGACCCGTAGCCTGGAGGTTGCCCCTTGACAAAAGCTGGGGGCGATACGTATATTAACAATGCCGTTCGCGGTCTTGCGTGCGTTACAAGTCTTAAGAGGAGGTAGTACAAGCGATGCCACTTTATGAGTATCAGTGCAAAAGTTGCCAAAACAACTTTGAATTACGCCAGAAGTTTTCCGATGCGCCGGCTTCCGAGTGCCCGGCGTGTGGCGGCGAGGTCGAAAAATTAATCTCGCAATCCGGTTTTGCCCTGAAAGGGCAGGGGTGGTACGGTGACGGCTACGGCAACTCCAAGCCGGCCGCGGCCGCTCCCGCTCCCTGTGCCTCAGGCGGAAGCTGCGCCGGGTGTCCTTCGGCATCCTGAAAACCAAATGAAGAATGCCCCCGGCAACGGGGGTTTTTTTTGCGGTAATCCCTTAAAACTCTTTACAAAACTCACCGCGGTACTTATTATTTCTCAATTAAAAAATGACTCCGTACTGAAACCGAACCAGGCTTCGCCTTTCCTGTTTCCCAGTAGTTAGCTACCCGAGAATGAGAAAATGGAGCCCACACCGGTTTCTCCGGAAACAAGGGGTGCAATATAATGGCAAAAGTTATTGACGGCAAGGCCATCGCTGCCAAGATCCGTGCTGAGATCGCCGCAGAAGCTGCAATTCTCAAGGCAAAGGGTATCGTCCCGGGGCTCGCCGTAGTGCTGGTCGGGGAGGACGCCGCCAGCAAAGTATATGTATCCATGAAAGAGAAGGCCTGCGCCGACGTCGGCATCTTTTCGGACGAGTACAAGCTTCCTGCCGAAACCGGCGAGGCCGAACTGCTGGCGCTGATCGACAAGCTGAACAATGACCCGAAGATCCACGGCATCCTGGTGCAACTGCCGCTCCCCAAGCAGATCAATACCGATCGTGTGCTGGAGGCGATCTCGCCGGAGAAGGATGCGGACGGCTTCCACCCCTACAACGTCGGCCGTCTGGTGATCGGCAAGCCGCTGTTCCAGCCCTGCACCCCTTTCGGCGTCATGGTGATGCTCAAGGAGGCCGGGGTCGACCTGTCGGGCAAGGAAGTCGTCGTGGTGGGGCGCTCCAACATCGTCGGCAAGCCGGTAGCCTTCATGTGCCTGCAGCAAAACGCCACCGTGACCCTGTGCCATTCCAAGACCCGCGACCTTGCGGCCAAGGTCGGGCAGGCCGACGTGCTGATCGCGGCAGTGGGTGTGCCCGAGATGATCAAGGGCTCCTGGATCAAGGAAGGCGCCGTGGTGATCGACGTCGGCGTGAACCGCGTGGGCGAGAAGAAGCTGGTGGGCGATGTGGAGTATGCCGCGGCAAGCGAGCGCGCCTCCGCCATTACCCCGGTGCCCGGCGGTGTCGGTCCCATGACCATCACCATGCTCCTGCATAACACCCTGGAGTCCGCCAAGAGAAGGGGCAACTGAGGGCATAGCGGAATCCGTCCGAATTCCCCTTAACCGCGCCATATAAGGAGTACCACGTCATGCGGGTGAAAAAGGCTGTTTTCCCGGTTGCCGGTCTGGGGACCAGATTCCTCCCGGCCACCAAGTCGACCCCCAAAGAAATGCTGCCGCTCATCGACAAGCCTCTGGTGCAGTACGTGGTAGAGGAGGCGGTCGCCTCAGGGATCGAGCAGATCCTCTTCGTTACCGGGCGCGGCAAGAGAGCCATCGAGGACCATTTCGATATTGCCTTCGAACTGGAATCCCTGCTCTATGACAAGGGGAAGGACCTGGAGCTGCACCAGGTGCGCGAGATCGCGGAGATGGCCAATATCTTCTTCGTGAGGCAGAAAGAGGCGCTTGGTCTGGGACACGCCATCCTGTGTGCCAAGGAGTTCATCGGCGACGAACCGTTTGCCGTGCTGCTGGGCGACGACATCATCGACGCGCAAAAGCCCTGTCTCGCCCAGTTGCTGGAGGTCTACGAGAGCTATCGGGCGCCTGTGCTGGCACTTGAACAGGTGCCGATGCAAAATATCTCCGCCTACGGCTGCGTGCGTGCGGACCTGCTCTCGAACCGGGTTTACGAGGTGCACGACCTGGTGGAGAAGCCCCCCGTAAGCGAGGCGCCCTCCGATCTGGCCATCATCGGGCGCTACATCCTGACGCCCGGCATCTTCCCGATCCTGGAAAGACAGGAACCCGGTAAGGGTGGGGAGATCCAGCTGACCGACGCCATTAAGAGCCTGGCCGGTCAGGAGTCCATCTACGGCTGCCGTTTCGAGGGGGTGCGTCACGATTGCGGCGACAAGCTCGGCTTTTTGAAGGCGACCGTGGACATGGCGCTTAAGAGGGATGAGTTCAACGGTGATTTTGAGGCATTTCTGAGGATGCGGCTAGGCTGTTAGCGGAGCCTGCCGCCGCTGATACCGTACTGAAAGAAGGCGATTAGCTTAAAGGCATTGCCACTGTACCCCTTAGGGAAGGAACCGATCGGACCCAGTTGTTTCAGGGTCCGCATCACTTCAGCATCCAAAATCCCGCTCCCCGAACTTTCCAAAAGCTCGACGTGCACGATCTCGCCGCTCCTGTTGAAGGTGATCCTGACCGGGGTCGTCCCCTCTATCCCTCGCGCCAGCGCCGCCTCGGGATAATGCCACACCCCATAAACAGCCGACTCAAATCGACGCAGGAAGGAGCCGAACCGGATGTCGTCCGAGTTCAGGAAGCTGGTGTCCCCCCTTTCGATCTCCTGTTCAAATTTTTTGCGGTAGCTATCTTCCAGGCGCGCCAGTTTGCCGGCACTGGGAAACAACTTAGAGCGCTCGATAGGCCCTCCGCTTTTCGGCTTGAAGATCCCTTGGCCACGCGTTATCGGTTCTGGTTGCCGCGTTTCCTGCGGAGGAGCGCTCGGTTCCGCCTTCCGACTTACAGGAGCTGACGGCTCGGCTTGGCTCGGCTGACTCGGCTGAACAGTTCTCGGGGCTTGCGGTACAACCTGCCTGGTCACAGGGGCCTGCTTTAGTGCCGGCAGCGGAATAGGGCGACGTTGCTCTTTTTGGACCGGTTTTTTCGGTTCAGGTTTGCTCGGCGGCGCTTTAAGCTGAGGTTTGGGAAGATCGGCAAGATCCGGAAGTTCGGTCAGATCCACCATAGTCGGCCCCTGTTCGGGCTTCCCTTGGGCTGGGGGTATCAGTGAGATGATGGTATAGACCGCCAGATGAATAATGACGGAGAGGATCAGCAGGTAGAGGAAGTTTTTATCGATTTTTTTAGAGGACATGTATCTCCACCCGTAGGATCGGGTGCTTTTGTTTGACGATAGTAAGGCTGCAACTGCCAGCTTGCAACAGGGGAGTTAGCTGCCGGCTCAGCTGCATAGCTGGCCTGCCTCTTTGGAGGCAGTCACGTTTTTGGCCGGCACTGCCAGTCCGAAGTGCGATGTTAGAAGATCGGTGGTTAAAATGCAAGGGGGAACTGGAAGGGCGCTCTCCTTGCCTATCCAGTCAAACTCGTTAAACTCTTGCGAGTATTGCCGCACCTTTGACCTAGGTCAACTGAATTTCCAGAAAGTAAGGTAGGCTAAACGAATCAAAAGAATCGAGGTGGCCATGCTCGTTGTTGTATGTGTTAAACAGGTTCCCGACACTACCCAAGTTCAGATCGATCCCGTCACCAACACCCTGATTCGCGAGGGTGTTCCCTTCATAGTCAATCCTTACGATACCCATGCCGTCGAAGAAGGGCTGCGACTCAAGGACCGTTTCGGTTTTCGGGTAGCCGCCATCTCCATGGGGCCCCCCAATGCGGAGGCCACCCTGCGCAAGGCGCTAGCCCTTGGGGTCGACCGCGCCATTCTCCTATCGGACCGCGCCTTTGGCGGGGCTGACACCCTGGCCACCAGCAAGGTACTTGCCGCTGCCATTGAGCGGTTGGCCCAGGACGAGGAAGTCGGGGTGGTGATCTGCGGCAAACAGACCATCGACGGCGACACCGCCCAGGTGGGGCCGGGGATCGCAACCCGACTCGCTTACTCCCAGCTGACCCTGGTGGACCGGGTGGAGGAGCTTGACACCGCCTCCCGCAAGATCCGGGTCAGGAGAAAGCTTGAGGGAAGGCACGAACAGGTCGAGGCGCCCCTGCCGGTTTTGCTCACCGTGGTGCGCGAGTTGAACCGCCCCCGCTATCCGACGGTCCAGATGCGTCTGGAAGCAGTGGACGCCAAAGTTGAGCTCTGGGACAACAAGACGCTGGAGCTGGACGTGAATACTATCGGGCTCAAAGGCTCCCCAACCTGGGTGAGCCGGATCTTCTCGCCGCAGCGTTCCCTGGGTGAGATGATCGGCGACGGCGTGCGTGACCCCGAAGGCGCCGCAGAACTCCTGATCGAGAAGATGCTGGAGAAGGACCTGCTGGCTCTCTAAAGTATTGAAAATGTTTAAAGGACTCGAATCAATGACTGATGCTGTGAAACCACCTAAAAAGCCGCGCGGCAAAGCCTCCTTAATAGAGAATAAATGCATAGCGTGCGGAGCCCGCTGCCAGAGTGTCTGTCCGGTAGATGCCATTCAAATGACCGATGCCGGAGAACCGATCATCGATCCCTCCCGCTGTATCGGCTGCACCAAGTGCGTCAAGGTCTGTCCGGTGCAGGCGCTGAAGATGTCGTTCACCCCGGAGGAGCTGCGCATTCTCGAGGAACTGGCCGGTACTGCTCCGGCGGAGGCCGAAGTCCCGGAGGAAGATGCAGAGGAGGTTGCACTCAGGAAGAGGCTTTCCGTCTATCGGGGAGTCTGGGTCTTCATCGAGCAGACCGGTGGCGAGGCGGCCAAGGTTTCCTGGGAACTCCTTGGCAAGGGTAAGGAACTGGCGCTCGCCCGCAACTGCCCGCTCGCCGCCGTGGTAATGGGGGACAGGGTAGAGGAACTCTGCCGCCAGGCGTTTGGCTACGGCGCGCAGACCGTCTACCTGGTCGACGCCCCTGTGTTGCACCATTACCGGACCGAGGCCTATCAGCGCAGCGTCTGCGCCTTAGTGGATAAGTACCGCCCCGAAGTCATCCTGATGGGCGCCACGGGCCTTGGGCGCGACCTAGCCGGGGTGGTGGCCACCAGGCTTGGCACCGGCCTCACGGCGGATTGCACCGGCCTCTCCATAGATGAGAAGGGTAACCTGATGCAGACCCGCCCCGCCTTTGGTGGCAACATCATGGCAACCATCGTCTGCGACAAGTTCCGGCCCCAGATGTCGACGGTCCGGCCCCACGTGATGCAGATGCCCCCTTTCGATCCCTCCGCCACAGGTGAGATCATCCGGGAGCCCGCACCGGTAACAGAGGCGGATATTCCGGTCAAAGTGCTGCAGGTCCTCATGGATAGTGGCGGCGGGAAGGACGTGGACATATCTGGCGCCGACTTCATTGTCTCCGGCGGCAGGGGGATGATGGGTAAGGAGAACTTCGCCATGCTGCAAGAACTCGCCGAGGTATTGGGCGGGGTGGTCGGAGCGTCGAGAAGCGCAGTTGACGCGGGATGGATGCCTCCTGACCGGCAGGTCGGGCAGACCGGAAAGACGGTACGCCCCAAGGTCTACATTGCCTGCGGTATCTCCGGCGCCATTCAACACCTGGTCGGCATGCAGGATTCCGATGTGGTCATCGCCATCAACCGCGACCCCGAAGCTCCCATCTTCCAGGTGGCAAGCTACGGCGTAGTCGGCGACCTGTTCAGGATTATCCCGGCGCTCACCAAGAAGCTTAGGGCGCTAAAGGCTTCCAGGTCCGGCTAGTTGCGCCTCTCCCTAGCCCACAGCCGTTGAATTAACAATCTCCTGCTATAGCTCCCCCTCCCTTTATGGGAGGGGGGGGAGGGTCAGGCTCATACGGGCTTTTCACCCTCTCCCCACCCCTCTCCCATCAAGGGAGAGGGGGCTTGTGCAGCGTACCAGTTCGTAGGTCGGGTTAGCGGCCTCATCGCGTAACCCGACGGCTGTTGGGGTTCACGATACGGCCGTTCACCCCAACCTACACGTGCTCTCACTCAGGAAGAGGTTCAACCTCCCCTCCCTTGATGGGAGGGGCTGGGGGAGGGTGAAAGTTGCTAACTCCGCCTTACCCCCTTATATAAATACAGCTGAGAGCTCTTGTGGCTGCAGACCAGATTAAGATTAGCAACAGCCAGTAACCATCCTCATGAATTTCCCGATCCTTGATGCTGTGCCAACGCATCGGATCTATACCGCGGCAGCGCCGCATTTAGGTATAAGAGGTCCCCCTATGATGCCGAATTCTGCTCTATTCACCCCGCTTCTTCTGGCCTCACTGGCATTTTTCTGCTGGAGCGTGTACCGGCGCTTTTCCCTGGTTTTCCTGGGACAGCCGGAGCAAAGGCTGGATCATCCGGGCCGTCGCCTGAAGGAGATGCTGCTTTACGCCTTCGCCCAACTGCGCGTGCTGAAAAAGCCGTTCGGGCTGAACCACTTCGTCATCTTCTGGTCCTTCATGATCCTCGCCGTGGCCAACGCCGAGTTCCTGATAAACGGCGTCTTCCCGTCGGCGAGCCTCGCTTTTCTCCCAGAGGGATTACATCACGGACTGCTCTTCGCCTTCGATATCGTCTCTCTTATGACGCTGGTGGCGATACTCCTTTCCTTTGGCAGAAGGCTCATCGTGAAGCCCCCCTACCTGGACAGCCTCTACGTCAAGGCGCGAAGCCCTGAGGCATTCCTGATCCTCTGCTTCATAGCGCTGCTGATGCTCGCCTATTTCGGGATGCATGGCGCTATCATCGCACAGGGGGCCGAACCTGCCGCCTCCGCCATGCCGGTCTCGAGTTACGTCGCTGGTTTACTGGCCCCCTATCCTGCATATTTGCAGGCCGTCGCGGTAATCTCCTGGTGGCTGCACGCCATCGTGCTGCTCGCATTCATCTGTTTTTTGCCGCTAGGCAAGCACATGCATATCCTGACCGCCATCCCAAACTGCTACCTGGGGAGCCTTGACTGGCCGGCAACTCAGCCCAGGGAGCAGTTCGTCAAAGGGCAGGAATACGGCGTCGGGAGTGTGGAACGCTTTACCTGGAAGGACCTTTTCGATTGCTACAGCTGCACCGAATGCGGCCGCTGCCAGGCCGCCTGTCCTGCGACCAACACCAGAAAGCCGCTCAACCCGCGCCAGATCGTGCACGCCATCAAGGTGAACCTGCTTGAGAACGGCAATGCCTTGAGGGAGGGGAGGAAAGGAACCCTGCCGCTGATCGGACCGGAAGGGGAGGGGACCAACACCGAAGACGCCATCTGGGCTTGCACCACCTGCGGCGCCTGTATGCAAGCCTGCCCGGTGTTGATCGAGCAGATGCCTAAGATTATCAAGATGAGAAGATTCCTGGTGGAGACGGAGTCGCGCTTCCCTGAGGAGCTTTTGAACCTCTTCGAGAATATGGAGCAGAGGTCGAATCCGTGGGGTATCGCCCCGGGCGACCGTAACAAATGGGTCTCCACCATGCAGGTGCGCCCCTTTGTCGCCGGCGAAACCGAGTATCTGCTCTACGTCGGCTGTGCCGGCTCCTTCGACTCCCGTGCCAAACAGGTCACGGTGGCGCTCGCAATGGTGCTGAACGCGGCCGGGGTTTCCTGGGGCATCCTGGGCAAGGACGAAAAGTGTTGCGGCGATAGCCTGAGAAGGCTCGGTAACGAGTTTCTTTTCGAGAAGATGGCCCTTGAGAACGTCGAGCTGTTCCGCGAGCGCGGCGTCACCAAGGTGATCACGCTCTGCCCGCACTGCCTCACCACCCTGAAAAACGACTACCGCCAGTTCGGCCTGGAACTTGAGGTAGTGCACCAGACCCAGTTGATAGCAGGCCTGATAAAGGACGGCAGCCTGAAACTAAACGGCACCGACCAAAGCCTGGGCAAGATTACCTACCATGACCCCTGTTACCTCGGTCGGCATAACGGCATTTTCGACGAGCCGAGGCAGCTCTTAGAGGCGACCACCGGGAGTGCGCCGCAAGAGATGCCGCGCAACCGGGAAAATTCGTTTTGCTGCGGTGCCGGTGGCGGGCGCATGTGGATGGAGGAGTTCATCGGGGACCGTGTCAACCATACGCGGGTAGCCGAGGCGCTGACCGGCTCACCCGATACCATCTGCGTTGCCTGCCCCTACTGCATGACCATGATGGAGGACGGCCTCAAGGACAGGGGCGCCAGCCAGGTGCGGGTGCGCGACGTCGCGGAAGTCATGGCCGAGGGGCTGCGCGCGGGGACCGTCACCGGATCCGTTTAGATCTCCAATCTCTAATGCAGGTCATTCAATTTGACCTAACCCATAATTTGAACTATTGTAGGGGCACCCCTTGCGGGTGCCCTGTTTGCGTCCTAACCCCCTAAATATCTTTCAAAGGTGTCCTTTGATCAGCGCAATCCTCGCCACCTTAAAATCAGCCACGCTGCTCGCTGCAGCCTTCCTGTTCCTTTGCCCCTTGCCGGCTGCTGCTGGGGAGGGGATCACCGTGACGGCGGTCGGCGATGTCATGATGGGGAGTGATTTTCCCTCGCCCAGTTTGCCGCGAACTCGCGGCAGACGGCTCCTTGCCGAAGCTGCCCCGATCTTCAAGAATTCCGACATTGCCATGGCCAACCTTGAAGGGCCGCTACTTTCCGGGGGGAAGCCGGCGAAGGTTCCGGTCCAGGGCAGAAGCTATCTCTTCCGGACTCCCCCCTCCTACGCTTACAATCTGAAACAGGCCGGCATATCCATGGTCTCGCTCGCGAACAACCACGCCATGGATTTCGGCACGCCCGGTCTTACCTCGACCAAACAGGCGCTCAAAAAGGCCGGCGTAGCATTCTCCAGTAAAAGCGGCGAGATCGCTGAGTTCGAGGTGAGAGGCGTCCGGGTCGGTGTCATATCACTCTCCTTCGGATGGCCTCCCCGCTCGATCGCTTTCCCGGCGCAGGCTCTGAAGGAGATCAGTCGCGTTTCCGGAAAGTACGATATCCTGATCCTTTCCGTACACGGCGGAGCTGAAGGACGCAGCGCCTTGCACGTGGTGCCAGGCATGGAGCGCTATCTGAACGAGCCGCGCGGCGACCTGATCCGCTTTGCCCATGACGCCATCGATAGCGGCGCGGATCTTGTGGTCGGGCACGGCCCCCACGTACCCCGAGCCATGGAACTGTACGACGGCAGGCTGATTGCCTACAGTCTCGGGAATTTCGCGACCTACGGAGGTGTCAGTGTCGTTAAAGAGAGCGGTTATGCACCTCTTTTAACCGTAGAACTGGCGCCGGACGGCTCTTTCTTAGGCGCTTCCATCGATTCGTTCCTGCAAAGGCCTTACAGTGGCCCACGTCCCGATTCGAAGCAGCGGGCCCTGCGCCTGATGCGGAGGCTTTCTGCTGCAGACTTTCCTGACTCGCCCCTCGTGTTCGGGGCAGACGGCAGGATCACGGTAAGGGAACAGGAATAGAGATTTACACAGGAGGCCACATGTTCCTAATCGTTCAAAATGACCCGGCATGTCCACCTGGCTGCTGCGCAACCCTGCTGGCTGCCTCCGGCCACGAGTTCATAACTGTGGCCGGCTATTCCGAGCAACCCTTTCCGGACCCCGAGGGGCTGACCGGGGTGATTGTGCTGGGCGGGGAAATGGGAGTGCACGATACGGAGCATTTTCCCTACCTGGCGCGTGTGCGCGCCTTTATCATGACAGCGCTTGAATCTGGCCTGCCTCTTTTAGGCATTTGCCTGGGGGGACAGCTGCTGGCGCAGGTGGCAGGAGGCCTGGTCAGCTCGCCCTCGCCGCACGGCGAGCAGGGAGTTTGTCGGGTGAGCCTCAATGAAGAGGGGGAGACAGATCCTCTTTTCTTAGGCTTATCGACTCCCTTCGTCACTTTTCAGCTGCACGAAGACAGCTTTACCGTACCTCCGGACGCCACGCTTTTGGCCTACTCGACCGCCTGTCCGGCGCAGGCCTTCCGTTTGGGGAGTCATGCCTACGGCCTGCAGTTTCATCCTGAGGTTGATCGCGCCATCGTCTCCGCCTGGGGCGCCTCGTCGACCCCGCCAAAGGAGTTCCTTGCTACTTTCCTTGCCGCCGAAGCCCCGTTTTACGCGGCCTCGCACGTCATCCTCTCCAATTTTATTGCCCTAGCGGCAGCCTCCCGCCTCCCTTGAAATCCAAACGAACTATTGTAGAGTGTTAACTTGTTTTCCCGGGTACTCTAATAAGCCGCGCCTTTGCTAACAGGGGTGCGGCGTTCCTTCAACTCCTACCGGGTCAAGCGGTGAAGGGGGGGCTGTGACGGCTCGTTGGTCCGGAAAAAACTGCATCAAGACCAAGCTGATGAGGCTTCTTGTTGCTGTAAATTCCCTGGTGCTGCTAGCCGTGGCGCTCGGCTTCATCTCGTTCGAGCTGATGAGGTACCGGGATGAGCGCGTCAGGGAGCTGGCCACCATTGGCGATATGCTCGGCGCTGAACTCGCCGCTCCACTCAGCTCGGGCGATGGAAAAAGTGCCCAGCGCCTCCTGACTGGACTCTCCCAACTGCACCAGGTGGTCTCTGCCCAGGTCGTGACGGGGGACGGCAACCTGGTCGCTCAGTACCAAAGGGGCGCGACTCGCCTCGGTTCTGATACTTCCGCTGCACTGGGCCGGAATGCAGGAGTAAGGCAGCAGGTGTCGCGCCCCATACTCTCCGGGCGCCAGAGCGTCGGCACCATTTCGCTAGTCTCTGAAACCGCGGACCTCCCCTTTATGTTGCTGTTCTTTGTCGCCCTCCTGCTCTGCTCGCTCCTCGGCGTGGCTCTGCTCGCCTGGCTCCTCTCCTGCCGCATTAAGCGACTCATCTCGGACCCGATACATCAATTGACCCAGAAAATGGAGATCGTCTCCCGCAGTAAGGATTATCTGGTCCGGGTGAACAGCTCAAGCGACGACGAATTAGGTCTTCTCTTCAACTGCTTCAACGAGATGCTTGAGGAAATCTCGATCCGTGACGAAAGGCTGGCGCTGCACTCCGAGGAGTTAAAGCTGGAGGTTGCGGAGAGGACCCGGGAGCTATCCAAAGTGAACCGTCAACTGGCGGAGAGCCTGGAAAAAGCGAGCCAGGCGATGCAGACGGCGCAGTCAGCCAACCGGGCCAAATCCGATTTCCTGGCCCAGATGAGCCACGAGATACGCACGCCGATGTACGGAGTGCTGGGGATGACCGAGCTGCTGCAAAGTACCGATCTCACCAAGGAGCAGTCCCGCTTCGTGGAGACGGTACGGCGCTCGGGCGAGGCGCTGCTTTCCATCATCAACAACATCCTCGATTTCTCCAAGATCGAGGCGGGAAGGATGGAGCTGGAAGTGATCCCCTTCGATCTCCATGAACTGGTGGCGGATACTGTGGAAATGTTCACCGAGGATGCCGGCAAGAAGGGGCTTGAGCTTAGCTATGACATAGCGGCCGAAGTGCCGCGTTTCTTGATGGGGGACCCCGGGCGTCTGCGCCAGGTGATGGTTAACCTGATCGCCAATGCGGTGAAGTTCACCCCTCAGGGATTCGTGAGGCTCGCTGCGGAAATGGAGCTGGAGCCGAACCTGGTCCGCATCAGCATCAGCGACTCAGGCATTGGCATAGCCCCCGAGGCGCAGGCTAACATCTTCAAACAGTTCTCCCAGGGAGACGAGTCCATGACCCGCAAATACGGGGGGACCGGGCTCGGGTTGGCGATCGCGCGACAGTTGACCGAACTCATGGGAGGGGGAGTGGTGGTCACCAGCGAACCAGGCAAGGGCTCCACCTTCTCTTTCACCGCTTCTCTGGCTACGGTCTCGGATCGCGAGTTGCTGCGGCCCGAGCGCGGCCGCATGGCTCTGCGCGGCAAAAGGGTGCTGGTCGCCTCGAACGCAGCCGCGACCAGGGATATCCTGCTGGGGCAGTTGACCGGGTGGGGGATGGATCTGGAATTTGCAGCCGACGCCCCTGGTGCACTCTGTAGAGTGGTGGCTGCACCATTTGATCTGGCCATTGTCGACCAGGGACTGCCAGGCAACGAGGGTATTGAGCTTGCCAACACCATAATGTCCATTCCAGCGGGGCGCTCGGTCCGCCTGGTTCTGTTAACCGATGCCGTGCCTGCAGCAGGGAGCGATGCCTTGGCGGAAACGGGTATGGTGGTCTTTTCGAAAAATTCCCTGCGGGAGCACGGCCTTTACGGCGCGCTGGTCCGCGCTCTAGGCATGGAACAGGGAACCGGTGACAACGACTCCAGCGCTTGCCAGGCGCGCCGGCAGCCACCGCTGGTGCTTCTGGTCGAGGACAATCTGGTGAACCAGGAGGTTGGCAAGGGGATGCTGGAGAGCGTGGGCTGCCATGTAGAGCTGGCAGATAACGGACTGCGCGCCATTGAGGCGGTGCAGCGGGCCCCTTACGATCTGGTGTTTATGGATTGCCAGATGCCGGAGATGGACGGGCTTGAGGCAACCAGACGGATCAGGAGCTGGGAAGAATCCGGAGGTACTGCCGGGCTCGCCTATGGATCCCCGACAAAGGAGCCGCACCACATCCCCATCATCGCGCTCACGGCATATGCCATGAAGGGGGATCGTATCGCCTGCCTGGATTCGGGCGCCGACGATTACCTCTCCAAGCCGTTCACTCGCGAGGCGCTCTCCAGAATAGTCAGCAAACATCTGCGTCCTGACACCGGCAGCGCGCCCGGAGCCCGGACTGAAGCCGGTATCCCGACTGAACAGCAGGCGATCTCCCGGGATAAAATGGCCGGGGCTCTCGAGATGATACGGATGCTCCCTGGCAATCGGGGCGTGGAGATCCTGCGCAAGGTGGTCGATATCTACCTGACCAGCACGCCGACGCTGCTGCAGACTATGCGGGAGGCGGAATCGGGAGGTGATGCCGAGAAGCTGAAAGCCGCAGCCCACAGTTTTAAGTCGAGCAGTGCGAATCTTGGTGCCATGAGGCTCGCAGGGGTCTGTCTGGAGCTTGAGACGCTGGGGCGGGCAGGCTCGACGGAAGGTGCCTTGCCGCTACTTATGCAGGCGGAGGAGGAATACCGGATGGTTCGGGATGCACTGCAGGGAGAATCTCTATGCTGACCAGGAAAACAAAACGGAGTACACCTCTAGTTATGGTGGTCGACGACGACGACGCGGTCCGCCTTTTGGCTCGGGAGACTCTGGAGCATTCGGGGTTCGCGGTCTGGGATGCCGGGAGCGGCGAGCAGGCGCTCGAGGTGTTCGAGGATAAACGCCCTGACATCGTGCTGCTCGATGTGATGATGCCGGGGGTAAACGGCTTTTGCGTCTGCAGCGAAATCCGGCGCACCATGTGCGGCCGCGACACCCCGGTGCTGATGATGACGGGCCTGGACGATCTGGAGTCCATCGACTGCGCCTATGAGGCGGGTGCCACCGATTTCATCACCAAGCCGATCAACTGGCACATCCTGCGTTACCGGGTGAGCTACATGCTGAGGGCAAGCGGTGCCCTGGACCAGCTCAGGGAGAGCAAAGCAGGACTTGCTCACGCCCAGAGTCTGGCGCACATCGGGAGTTGGGAATGGGACCTGGCAACCGGCGAGATCCGCTGCTCCGAGGAGGTCTACAGCATCTGCTGCACTGATGGAGAGCGTAATGGCAACCCGATTCTGGATCAGGTGCACGAGCTGGATCGCTCTTTCGTACGAAACTCCATCGACGACGCCATTGCCAAGCGAGCTCCCCTCAGCTTCGATTACCGTATTCTGCTGGGGGGTACGGTGGAACGTACCCTGCACGCCGAATTGGTCACGGTGCTGGACGAATCCGGGGAGCCGATTTGTCTCACCGGCACCGTTCAGGACATCACCGAGCGCAAGCACGCGGAGGAACAGATCCGCTTGCTCGCCTATTACGATGCCCTCACCGGTCTCCCCAACCGTCGCTTTTTCCTGCAGCAGTTGGAGCAGGCACTCCTTTTTGCCAATCGAAACGACAGGATGATCGCGGTTCTCTTCCTCGATCTGGATCGGTTCAAACTGGTCAATGACACCCTCGGACATGGGGTAGGCGACAGGCTGCTGCAGGATGTGGCGGACCGGCTTTTGCGCTGCGTGCGCAGGGGCGACTGCCTTGCCAGGGCGGACGAGGAGGGGCCGCCCTCGCTGGTGTCGCGCCTGGGGGGCGACGAGTTCACCATCATGCTCTCGGAAATCGATCATTTCCAGGATGTAGCCAGGGTGGCCCGGCGCATATTGGATGCGGTCTCGCTCCCCTATGCCCTTGAAGGGCAGGAGGTCTTCATCTCGACCAGCATCGGCATAAGTCTCTATCCCTTCGATGCCTGCACCGCAAGCGATCTGATCAGAAACGCCGACGGCGCTATGTACCATGCCAAGGAACAGGGTCGAAACGGCTACCAGATCTACGACGAGTCGATGAACGCCAAAGCGCTGGAGCGCATCATCCTGGAAAGCCAACTGCACAAGGCGCTCAAGGACGAGGAATTTACTATCTTTTACCAGCCGCAGGTTTCCACCCGGACCGGTCAGGTGGTTGGCATCGAGGCCTTGGTCCGCTGGAACAGCAGAGAACTCGGCTTGGTGGAACCGGGGCGCTTTCTGCCGCTAGCTGAGGAGATAGGGCTGGTGATCCAGATCGATCAGTGGGTGATGATGCATGCCTGTCGCCAGCACAAGATCTGGATCGATGCCGGGCTGCCCCCGGTCACCCTGGCGTTGAACATCTCCGGCCAGCACTTCATGAAAAACGAGCTGCTGGAGACGGTGCTGGCAATCCTCGCCGACAGCGGTCTCGATCCGGGGCTCTTGGAGCTTGAGCTTACCGAAGGAGTGCTGATGGCACACACGGAGAAGACCGTGAAGACCCTGAAGGCTCTGAAAGGGATGGGGGTAAGGCTTGCCATAGATGATTTCGGTACCGGATTCTCCTCGCTTGCCTACCTGAAGCGTTTTCCGCTGGACGTTTTGAAGATCGACCGCAGCTTCATAAACGAGATCACCACCGATCCCGACGACGCGGCCATCACCCTTGCCACCATAGAGATGGCCCATACCTTGAAGCTACAGGTGATCGCCGAAGGTGTGGAGACGCAGGCGCAACTCGATTTCCTGCAGAAAAACGGCTGTGATATCTATCAGGGCTATCTGTTCAGCCGTCCGATCCCACCCGAGGAGATCCCGAATCTCTACCTTACTCCCCGCCGATAAACCCACAGCTTGATCCCCCTTATTTTCCCTGATTAGCTGATCTGCAGCATAAGACCTCCCCCCTTTGTAAATGGGGGGCCGGGGGGATTTTACCCGGGTCGCTACGGAGTGCCGAGGGCGCCTCAAGGCAAATCCGCCAAAGTCCCCTTTTTCGAAAGGGACTTTTCACGGTACTGATGCGAGCTGCAGATCAGCACTCTCGGGGCGCGCCCCTACCCAGCACCCACATTTTGGCCGCCCCGAAATCCTTTTTCTTGCTTAATTAGTCATCATGTCTGCTGCTTTTATTCACTAACGCCTGTTCGGTTAATCCGCCCTGTAAATAAATATTGCGCTAGAACAGGTGGTTGCAGCCTGATTAATGTCTGGCACAGGCTGTGCTAATCATTAAAACATCCGAACCGCGCGATCTCAGCTGTCAAACTTCCCGCCGCCTCATGTCGAGGGAAGGGAGAGAGCTATCAGGCCCTGAAAGGTAAGAAATAATAAAGCGCCGCAGGAACAGGCAAAGCGGGCTTAACCGGTCCGGGAAATGCTGTAAAAATGTGCAGAAGCAAAAGACGAAATTTGGGGATTTGAGCTAAATAGTTGAAAAAACGATGTGATTGGAACTGGCACGGTGGGTGCAGATAAACATTCAACGATGAACAAAACAGGGAGGTAAGCAATGAAGCTCATTCAAGCCATCATCAAGCCGTTCAAGTTGGACGAAGTCAAGGATGCTCTAAACGAGATCGGCATCGAGGGAATCACGGTAACCGAGGTTAAGGGTTTCGGCCGGCAGAAGGGGCACACCGAACTTTATCGCGGAGCGGAGTACGTGGTCGATTTCATCCCCAAGGTAAAACTCGAGATCGCTGTGGCGGACGAGCTGGTTGCAAAAGCTGTGGCAGCCATCGAGGAGACCGCTAAGACGGGGAGGATCGGAGACGGCAAGATCTTCATCCTGCCGCTGGAAGAAGCGATCAGGATCAGAACTGGTGAGAAAGGCGACGAAGCCATTTAATATGCATTACAAATCCAATCGATCAACGGAGAGTGTTATGTTACGAAGAGGTCTCCTCAAGGCTAAGGAAGCTGCCCGGACGGATCTGAAGAATTCTGCCGTCAGAAGCTGCGTCACTGTTCCCTTTACCAAGCTTATGCTTGCTGCTTGTCTGCTTCTGGTCCCCGTTGCCGGCATCGCTGAAGAAGCGGCTGCGCCTGCCGCAGCTGCTGCAGTGACTGCACCGGCTAGCGCCGAAGCAGCAGCGGCCGTTACTGAAGCTGCACCGGCCGCCGCCGTTGAAGCAGCACCCGCAGCCGCCGAAGCTGCAGCGGCACCCGCTAATGTCGATCCGGTCCTGAACACCGGCGATACCGCCTGGATGCTGACCTCCGCTGCGCTGGTGCTATTCATGATCCCCGGCCTCGCTCTTTTCTACGGCGGCATGGTGCGGCAAAAGAACGTGCTCTCCACCATAATGCATTCTTTTGTTGCCATGGGTATCGTCGGCGTGCAGTGGGCGGTAATAGGCTACTCCCTCGCCTTCGCTCCCGACATGGGTGGCGGTCTGGTGGGTAACTTCAGCAAGGCCATGCTAAACGGCCTGATCAGCTTCAAAGACGGCGCACCCATCTACACGCTGTTCCAGAACGTGACCACCGAACCCGGCGCCATCCCGGAGTACGTCTTCGCCATGTTCCAGGGCATGTTCGCCATGATCACCGTTGCCCTGATTTCGGGTGCCGTGGCCGAAAGGATCAAGTTCTCCGCCTACTGCGTCTTTGTCCTGCTCTGGACCACCCTGGTCTACGACCCGCTGGCACACTGGGTCTGGATGACCGAAGGCTGGCTCTTCAAGATGGGCGCACTCGACTTCGCAGGCGGTACCGTTGTTCACCTCTCCTCCGGTGTCTCGGCCCTGGTCATCCTGTTCTTCCTCGGCAAGCGTCACGGTTTCCCGACCGAGCGCATGGCTCCCCATAGCCTCCCGCTTACCCTTCTGGGAGTCGGTCTGCTCTGGTTCGGCTGGTTCGGTTTCAACGCAGGATCCGCCATCGTCGGCGTCGGCTGCTCCGATGCAGCAGGCGGCCTCGCCGGCCTTGCCATGGTCACCACCACCATCGCACCGGCTGCAGCTGGCCTCACCTGGATGATCGCTGAATGGATTCATACCGGCAAGCCTTCAGCCCTTGGCTTTGGTTCCGGAGTCGTCGCCGGCCTGGTAGTCATCACTCCCGCAGCAGGCTTCGTACAGCCGGGCGCCGCTATCCTGATGGGCATTGCAGGCGGCCTGGTTTGCTACTTCGGTATCCTGATGAAGGCCAAGCTGAAGTACGACGACTCACTCGACGCTTTCGGCGTACACGGCATCGGCGGCACCACCGGCGCCATCCTGACCGGCGTCTTCGCCACCGTCGGTGCCACCGGGCTTCTTTCCGGCAACGTGAAGCAGTTCGTGGTCCAGTTGATCGCCATCGGTGCTGCGGCCGCCTACGCCATAGTGGTAACCTTGATCATCGCCTTCGTGATCAACAAAACCATCGGTCTCAGGGTGGAGAAAGATGACGAAATCAGGGGCCTCGATCAGACCCAGCATTCGGAAAGTGCCTACAACTAAGACTAGGGCAACTCGCAACACAGGTAATACCCATGGGGGGATCTTCGGATCCTCCCTTTTTTTTTCAATCTAAATGCAGGTCCCTCTAAAGAAATCTATCCATTTTCTGTTACTGTATTCCAGCCGGAAATTACCTATCTGGAGGGACTATGAATTCAAGGGATGTGGCATTCCATAAGGAAGGCGACAGGAGGGGGTATTACCAGCGATGTGGCGCTGAGGCCGGTATTCCGGGGCTGAGCCGGATTTTCGACATGCTCTCCGAGGACGAGGTAAGGCATGCCAAGGCACTGCAAGCACTGCAGGACGGCTTGCAGGTTGAACTGCCCCATTCAGCGACCCTTGACGGCGCCAAAACAATACTGCGTCGTCTTTCGGTTCAGGAAGCCGCGCTCTCCGGATTCAACGGGGATCTCAACTGCTACGGATCGGCCATGGATTTCGAGGCTGCCAATGTCCGGCTCTGCGGACAGTTGGCCCGGGAGGCGGTCCATGACTGGGAAAAAGAACTCTTTCTAAAGATTGCGGCGGAAGACGAGATCCATTTCACCCTACTCGAGTATATCTGCGACCTGCTCAAGGCGGGATCACCTGCCCGCGGGGGCGATGCCGGAGTGCCAGATGCTAACTGAAGAGTCGCTACAGGGATGTTTAGAAGCAGCGGTAGCTGCCGCGAAATTGGCCGGGGCCCTGCAGAGGGAGCGGCTTTGGAGCGATTTCTCGGTCTCCTTTAAAGGGGAGGTTGACCTCGTCACCGAGGTTGACCGCAGTTGCGAGGATCTGATCGTCACCCGGTTGAAGGATGCCTATCCTGAGCACGGTTTCCTGGCCGAGGAGGGTGTCTATGACAAGCGAGGCGGCCCCTATAAGTGGATCATCGATCCGTTGGACGGCACCACCAACTTTGCCCACGGCTTTCCCTGGTTTTGCGTTTCCATTGCGCTGGAGTATGAAGGCGAGGTGATACTCGGGGTTATCTATCACACCATGATGGATGAACTCTTCACCGCTTTGAAGGGAGGAGGCGCCTTTTTGAACGGCAACAGAATCCGGGTCTCGACCAGGGCTCCCTTGCGCCGCTCACTGGTTGCAACCGGCTTCCCCTATGACCTGACCCCGGACAACGAGAACAATTTTGACAACTTTTTCAAATTCCAGGTTGCGGCACGCGGGGTGCGCCGTGCAGGAGCGGCAGCGCTTGATCTGGCCTATGTAGCGGCAGGGAGGCTGGACGGGTATTGGGAATTGAAGCTGAAACCGTGGGATGTTGCCGCCGGTTCCCTGCTGGTGACCGAGGCGGGTGGTGAGTTAAGCAATCACGCCGGACTCCCGTACTCGGTCTACGACCACAGGATACTCGCCTCCAATGGCGCGTTGCACCGGGAGATGCTTGAGGTGCTGGCACCTGCCGAGGAGGGATAGCCGGCTGAAAGGTAGCCGGCAGACTAAACCAGATGAGACTGAAACCCGGAAGAGGCGGCTTAAAAGCCGCCTCTTTGTTTATCTGGCCGTTTCGCTGCTCACGTTCCTCCCCCTTCAAGGGGGAGGTCAGGAGGGGGACGGTTTTTTTTTAGGGAAATGGGTCTTAGCGAAGATCAGCATCGTTTCGGGATCAAGAACTGATGTTCAGGAAGTGGTCCACCGGGGTGTATTCCAGGTTGAAGGCGTCGGCGACACTTTTATAGGTCACCTTGCCTAGAGCCACGTTGATGCCGGCCCGGATCCCTGTGTGTTCGCGGGCCAGTTCCCGCCACTCCCGCGAGGCGAGTGCGACGGCGTAGGGGAGGGTGGCGTTGGTGAGCGCGGCTGTCGAGGTGAGTGGGACGGCGCCGGGCATGTTGGGGACGCAGTAGTGCAGTATGCCATCCACCTCAAAGGTGGGAGCGGAGTGAGTGGTGGGATGCGATGTCTCAAAGCAGCCCCCTTGGTCGATTGCCACATCCACCAGCACGGCCCCTTTCTTCATGCTCTTCAGCATCTCGCGAGTCACGAGTCTAGGCGTCTTGGCACCGGGGAGCAAAACGGCGCCGATCACCACATCCGCCTCCTTCAGCAACTCCCGGATGGTGGCCGGGGCAGAGATCACAGGGAAACAGTTTTTCGGCATCACCTCGGCCAGATGGCGCAGGCGGGTCAGGTTTGTATCCAGCAGGTAAACCTTCGCGCCCAGTCCGCAGGCCATCTGGGCCGCATGGGTGCCAACTACACCGCCTCCCAGTACCAGCACCGTGGCAGGCGCCACACCCGGAACCCCTCCCAGCAGGATGCCGCGACCTCCCTGGGCCCGCTCCGAGTACTTGGCCGCCTGCTGTGCCGCCATACGGCCTGCCACCTCGCTCATAGGGGTCAAAAGCGGCAGAGTGTTGTCGGCATCGGTGATGGTTTCGTAGGCAATGGCCACGGCACCCGATTTGATGATGGCTCGGGTCAGCTGCTCGGAGGCGGCGAAGTGAAAGTAGGTAAAGATGATCTGCCCCTCTCGGATCATGTCGTACTCGGAGGGTTGCGGCTCCTTGACATGCAGCACCAGCTTGGCTCGGGTGAATATCTCGGCCGATGTCGCGACAATCTCGGCCCCGGCGCTCTGATAGGCATGGTCGCCAAAGCCGCTCCCCACCCCAGCCAGCGATTCGACCAGCACGCTATGCCCCTTGCTTACCATCACCTCGACCCCCGCAGGCGTCATCGAGACCCGGTTCTCTTCGGTCTTTATCTCTTTCAAGATGCCGACTATCATGGTTTGCCTCCTGGCTTAGCGGCCGCTACTCGTATTGCGGAAGCAGCGTAGCCGCGTAAACGGCAGCTTCCCCACCTTCGATAACCTTGTTACCCTTCCGAATCCAGATGCCTTGGTAGGTCTGGGTTAGCGGCCTCATGCGTAACCCAACGCTGCGATGTCGGGGTCCACATGCCCGCTGGATTGGTTGTGCAGCTATCGCTTCTTCATGAGGTATTCTCACTGGGATGTCTGCATCTGTCAATGGGGCGAGCGGAACAGTCAGCTGTTTTACCGCAGCATTTATAACCGGCAGGGGTGCTTCGTGGTTAACAGTCAAAGCCGCAAAAAATACCTGTTTGAAAAAGTGAGTCAATGTTTTATAGTTGTGCATCTTAAAACCCAGAGCTATGCCTGAAACTGCGAGCTTTGCCGAAAAACCGGAAGTAATCCCTTTAATGGAGGAGAAGTCAGATGCTCAACCTGCGCAAGAAGATCCTGGTCGCTATTGACGGGTCGCCGCTTTCGGATAAGGCTGCGGAAGAGGCGGTCCGGCTGGCGGCAGGGATCCCGAGCCAGTTCAAGAGCAAGGTCTACGGACTGCTGGTGCTCCCGAATGCGCCGCGCAACACCTTCACCGACTTCGTTCCTGCCAAACCGATCACCGAGCAGGCGCAATGGTCCGAGCTCAAGGAACGCATTTTTTATGTGATCGAGAAGCTGGCGGCCGAGGAGGATGTGCCGCTGGAGACGGCGGTGGTGTACGGGGATCCGGCTGAGGAGCTGATTCGCTACGCCCAGCATCAGGAGATCGACGTGATTGTGATTGGCAGCACTGGGAAGGGATTTCTGAAGCGCAAGCTTTTGGGGAGTGTCTCGCACAAAGTGGTACGGGACGCCAAGTGTTCGGTTTACGTGGTCAGAGGGTAGTCCTGGCGGTTTCGCGCCGCAGGTAGGCGAGGATCTCCTTGAGACTGCTGAGGATGATCCGCTCATCCCTGGGAAACTCGTAGGGTGAGAGCTCCAGGGTCAGCGTCTCGTTGTACTCCGTGTTCCTCAGGTGGTTCAGGAATCGTGTCAGCGGCAATATGCCGTGGCCCGGGAGCAGATGTTGGCGGCCGTGACCGTAATCCGAGAAATGAATGTTCCTGATCCGGCCGCTGTTGTAAAACAGGTAGAAATCATTGATGAAGTTCGCCCGCCCCGATCCCATGTGGGTGCAGTCGAAGGTGAGATAGAGGTTTCTCTCCTGGAGGAATTCGATCATCTTCTGGGTCTCGGAAAGGATGTAGCCGTTAATGCGGTACTTGCCGGTCCAAGGCATGTTCTCCAAGGTAAGCCTCACCCTGTCGCAGCCAATCTCCTTTTGAAAATCGTTGATCCGGTACAGCCAGCGCCAGTAGCCGACTTCCAGTCCCATCCAGGACGGAGGGTGGAAATTGATCAGGTTGATGCCGCAGTCCGTGGCGATCTCCACGCAGCGCTTCAGGGAGTCGATCGGTCCGCCCCAGCCATCGATCGGCATGAAGGGCGCGTGTATGGAGAGGATCGGCAGCGTCTGGGCCAGTTCCTTGATCAGGCGGCGCGAGTTCACCTTCTGGAACTCGTGATTGATCACCAGTTCCACCCCGTCAAAGCCTACCTCGCTCGCCATCTCGAAGACCTTTTCGAGCGGGAATATAAAGAGTGTCCCTGCCGAGATAGATATACGCATAGCCCCTAGCCCTGTCCCACCATTCTCTGGTAGGCGATCTTCTGCAGGTGCAGCACCGCCTCAAGAGAGCTTCTGAAACGAACTTCCTCCTCCTCATCGAACTCCTCAGGATTGCAAAAGGAGCCACTCTCCTCGCTGCGGATCTCGCACAGGATCTTGAGCTGCATGAAGCACTGGAAAGCCTTCAGAAGTCTCTCCGACAGATCCACGTCGAGTGCCCCCTTTTCCAGGAGTTCCTTAATCCGGTTCACGGTCCCGGCGGTGTGGATCCCGACATGAACCGAGAGGATGCGAACCGTCATCAGCAGCGGGGCCAGGGCCAGTTCCTCCAGATTCAGTTCACCACGATGCTCGCCGTTTCGCTCCAAGCGCCAGCCGCCGAAGCGCCCCACGGCAAGCGGCAGGCCGATCACCCGTCGGGCAAGTTGCAGGAAGGGACCGCGGTTACGCTCGTTTTGCAGGGTGACGGTTGCGGTTTTAAGCGCCTCGGCGGCAAGCGACGCATCGCCCTGGGTGAAACAAAGATCCGTCAACGCCTCCAGACGCCAGGCCCAATCCGGCATCTCATGGGGCCCCTGCTTCTGCGGGGCAGCAAAAGGGGGGAGGGGGGTGAGGAGGTAATGCTGCTCCTCCGTTTCGGGCAGAGGGAAGCTCCCGTCTAACAAGGCGCGCCACTCTTTAAGGGAGCCATGCCAGAACATCGGTTCGGCTCCCAAAAGCCCGGTCTGACCGAGTGCCGTAATCAACTGGCGGCTGAACTCCAGAGATCCGGGGGGTTGCTCCTCGTGCAGCAGGAAATAACGGTTCTCGCTGAGGAGGGTCTCTTCGCCGCGCCCCCGGGCGCCCGAGACCAGCAGCGCGTAGCGCGGCGCGCTTCCCCGGCCAGGCTGCTGCATACGCGCCTGCGCCATAGAGAGCGCCCTGTCGAGCAGACGGTCCTGCAAGTTGTTGCAGCTCTCAAAAAGGGCCAGCACCGACTGGCGGCGCCTGAAATAAGCCGCGGCGACCTCACGGTAGCGCGTCCTAAGCGGTTGCAGCTCGTCCAGGTTCGCCTCAGCTATCGCCTCATCCAGTATCGAGGTTTCGCTCAGAAACTGCTCTTCGTAGCTCAACTCAGCCTTGAGCGAGCCGATGTATTGCCCCAGGAACGACTCCGCCTGGCGAGCGGAACTGCAGCCCCATTGGTCGGCCAGCCGCCTTTTGAGCGTCGCGGCCAACTCGGCAGTGGCCCGCCATTTGAGGATCTCGTTTCCCTTAGTTCCCAACAGCATCGGCATGAACGACTCCCGGAAAGACGGCTTCGGCATCTAATAATTATCAAGGTCATCAGCTTAAGGCCCTGACTCTCTTAATCTAATCTAAATCTTAGTCTTAGTCTTAATCTTAGTCTTAGTTCTAATCTGCCTGTCAATGCCTCTCTTAATCTTAATCTTAATTTTAATCTGCCTGTTCAATCCAGGTGGCCGTGCACCTCTTGCTCCAGAAAGCGTCTCATCTCTTCCGGCGGCGCCGGGAACATCAGGGAGACGGCGATCATGACCAGGATCACCAGCGGCGCTCCGCAGAGCGCCGAGGAGGTGATCGGGAACCAGGCGCCGACCTGGGGCAGCACGCCGGAGAAAAGCGGATCGGCAAAGGTGCAAAGGATACCGGTGAGCATCCCGGCGATGGCCCCCTGGCGGTTGGCGCGCCCCCACCAGATGCCGAGCAGAAAGAGCGGGAATATGGTGTTGCCGGCGAGGGCGAAGGCGACCGCGGTGATCTCGGCGATCAGCCCCGGGGGATTGAGCGCCAAAAGAAGCACCAGCGCCGCCAGCACCAGGGTGCCTCCCTTGGCGACCTGCATCCGGGCCGTCTCGCTGGCGCGGGGATATAGGATGCTGTAATAGATATCGTAGGAAATGGAGGCGGCGCCGGTCATCAGCAGCCCGGCTACGGTGAAGAAGGCTGCACTGAGCGCGCCGGCGGCCAGCACCCCTACCAGCCATCCCGGCATTCCGGCTGTGACCGCGGTTTTCAGGATCATGATGTCCGCCATGCTGCGTGCGGCGCCCGGTTCCAGCAGATTTCCCTGCTGCGCCTCCAAAAGTCTGCCGAAAACCGCATAGGCGGGTGCGGACCAATAGATCAGGGCGATGAAGAAAAGTCCCCAGACCACGCTCCAGCGGGCGTCGCGGATGTTGGGGACCGTGTAGAAGCGCGACAGCACGTGCGGGAGCCCGGCGGTACCAACCATTAGGGTGAAGCAGAGGGCGCACCAATTAAAGAGGGTATCGCTGGCAAAGGGAGCGGCGAAGTCCATGTTGAACTGGCGTGACAGATCGGCCATCGCCTCGCCGTAGCCAAACTGCGGCAGTATCCAGAAATAACCCATCTGGTGTGCGATCCACATGAGCGGCACGATGAAGGAGAAGCTGATCACGAAGTAGAGCAGTTGCTGGTTTCGGGGCACACCGAGCATGCCGGAGAGCACCAGGTAGGAAATCACGGCAACCCCTCCGAACATGACGCCTCGGGTATAGTCGATGCCGAACATGAAGGAGAAGATCATGCCGATCCCCTTGAACTGCGCGACACAGTAGATGACGGAGATGGCGATGGAGATGACCGCGGCGATGAGGCGGGCCGCCGAGGAGCCGTAGCGCTCCCCGACGAAGTCTGGTGCTGTGAACTTGCCGAAACGGCGGATCTGGCTGGCCAATAGGACCAGGAGCAGCACGTAGCCGCCGGTCCAGCCGATCACGTAGGCGAGCGCCTGGTAACCCTGCAGGTAGATGAGCCCGGCGAGACCCATGAGGCTTGCCGCACTCATCCAGTTGCTGGCGATGGCGGCGCCCCCACCGATTCTCCCGGTGTAGCGTCCCCCGAAGCCGTACTCGACGCTGTCGCGCGATTTCTGTCTAAGGCCCACCACTATGAAGGAGATCAGCACGCAAAGGACGACGAAGATGGACCAGGACGAGTCATTCATAGCTTCGGTCTCTCCTGCGGCTGTGGTATTGGCTGATCCTGTCGATGTAGAGGTTGAAGATGATGCAAAGGAAGATGAACCAAAGCGGCAGAAACTGGCCGGTGAAAAAGAAGTGCAGCGGCAGGCCGAACAGGGTGAGGCGGGTCAGGATATCACCCGCGCCGCTGCCCTGGCTCACCGCGAGCAGGATCTGGAAGCCGAAGGTGCAGATCGCCCAGCCAAAAAGCAGGGCAACGATGATCAGCACTTCGTCGCGCATGTGCCCTTTCTTGGGGCGGAACAGGTTGACCTGGTAGCGCTGGTTCTGGTGGCTCATGATCTCCTCCTCGGGGCTCGCTTGGAAGCGGGGAGCATAGCACAGCAAGGGCTGCTGGTGAAGCCGGAAATGGCCGGAACCCGGCTCGCGCCGCGATTAGCGCTTAAGTTCAAGGTTCAAGGTTCAAGCCGCGTAGGATGCGGTGAACATCGTGAACCGCATCATTAACCGATGCGGTTCGTACCTCACCACATCCTACAGAGCTCCAAACCTTGAACTTCGAACTTAGAACTTTGAACTGTTTCACCGGGCCTCGGCCCAAGCCTTACACGATGGAGAAATTAGTGTGGATCACCTTCTGCAGATCCTCGATCAGCAGCAGGGCGTGCCGGATCCTCTCTCTTTCCTCCTTGGGAAGCGAGTGCGGGTTCAGGTGGTAGGCGTCGTCCTGGATCCCCTTGATCACCTTGATCTGAAGCAGTATGCGGTGCTTGGTGAGAATCCGGTAAGCTCCGATCAGGCCGCGCGCCGTCTCGGCCGAGAAGCTCTTCTCATGCTCCAGGAACTCGATCCTCTTCACCGTGGAGGTGGCGGGAATGCCCTGGTTTATCGCCAGTATCCTCACGTTCATGACCAGCGGCGCCCAGGCGAGCAGTTTCAGGTTGAACTCACCCTTGTGCTCGCCGCTTCCCTCGGTCCAGAATCTCTTCAGAAAGCCCAAGGCAAGCTGCATCTCGGTGGCGGCCTTTGCCATCCCCCAAAGAGCCAGGAAATAATCCTTCAAAAGCGAGCGGATCCGGCTCACCAACTCCTCAGCCAGTTCCCGGTCGCCCGCCACGTAGCGCGCGTCCGAAATTACGATCAGGTTCATCAGGTTTTTGCCGTAATCCTCGCACTCGTAGCGCACAATGGAGAGCAGCCGGCGCTGCCACTGCGACAGTGAGCCGCGCCAGTTATCGTTGGAAGGCATGATGCCGCCGGTGCATTTCTTGAATCCGATCTGGGCCAGCCGCTCCACGAGGAGCTGCGAGAACTCCTTGAAGTAGTTGTCGGCCTGCTCGGCGCCGCCGTCGCCGTAGACGATCAGGTAGTCCTGGTCGGTAATCAGCGTCTGCTCTTCCCTGCCGTCGCTTCCCATGCTGATCAAGGCAAATGGGAGCGCGGGAGGGTGAGGCATCTCGGCTCGCACCAGTTCAAGCGCTCGTCCCGCCAGCGCGTCGCGGTAGGAGGTGCAGTTCTCGTGCAGCGCAGGGACCGAATTGAAACGGAGGAAGCGCTCCATCTCCAGGGCGTTCAGTTCTTCATGAAGGCGAAACAGCGCGTCATAATCCGTTTCCTGCGGGATCTGGGCGAGCAGCAGCTCTTCCCGGCGCGAGTAGGCTCCGATATGCTCCAGCTCGGCTTCAGCGCTTTGTTTCAGCGCTTCGAGAAGCCTCTGGATCTCTTCCCTCTCCAAAAGAGGCAAGAAGGCATGCACCTGCCCCATCAATTCCTGCAGGAGTTCGGTGTCGCTCGGTTGCGCGGGATAAATCTGGTGCTGCATGTCTGCTCCAGTTAAGGTTTAAGCGGCGCGAGGACGGGGCGCATGCCGGGTAATGCTGTGCCGGATTGTCAGCCGCTCATGATTCTACATAAAAAGTATAAATTGTAAAAGGGTGTTTTGCTGCTTTGATGGGGACCGGGGTGGCAGCCCCGGCCTTTTAAGGCGAAAAAATGGGGAAGGTTGCCCTTCCCCATCTGCTTCAAGCGTAGAGTTTGTTGCTTAGTGGTCGACTGCTTTTGCCATGCCTATACCGGTGTTCTGACGAACGTAGACTTCGTCGAACATCTCTTCGGAGCGCCTGCTCGGGAAGGCGAGGCAACCCAGGATGGCGGCCATGAAGCCGAGCGGGATCGAGACGATGCCCGGGTTTTTCAGGGTGAAGAGCGGCTTCTCGAGGCCCATCATAGAGGTGCCGGTCAGCGTGGAGTCCGTCTTTGCCTTGGCCAGAGCCTTGGAGTCCTTCTCGGTAAGGGTCTCTCCGGCCGGAAGTGCCGCCTGTTTCTTCTCCAGGGCGATCACAACCTTCTTGGCGCCTGCGGCAACCACTGTCGGGTAGGTCATGTTGGGGGAAACCATCACCAGGCCGATGGAGGCGATGGTGCCGACCACCAGGCCGGAGATGACGCCGGCGGTGTTGAACTTGCGCCAGAACAGTGAGAGCACCACGACCGGGAGGTTGCCGGAGGCGGCGACGGCGAAGGCTAGTGCCACCAGGTGGGCCACGTTCTGCTTCTCTGCGGCGATGCCGATGACGATGCCGCAGGCGCCTACCACGAAGGAGGTGATGCGGGCAGCTTTAACCTGCTCGTGCTGGTCTGCGTGGCCGTCCTTGATCACGTTGACGTAGATGTCGTGGGCGATCGCGGCGGATGCCGCCAGAACCAGGCCGGAAACCACGGCCAGGATGGTGGCGAAGGCAACGGCGCAGAGGAAGGCCAGGAACAGGTCGCCCAGGATCGGGGAGATGTCGGCGCCGAGCTGCTGGGAGAGCATCAGGGTTGCCATGTTGCCGCCGGGGTCGACGGAGATGATCCCCTGCGGGGTAAGGTTGATCGCTGCGCCGAAACCGAGCAGCGTGGTCAGTACGTAGAAGCCGCCGATGATGAACATGGCGATGATAACGGATTTTCTAGCGGCCTGTGCGGTCGGAACGGTGAAGAAGCGCATCAGGATGTGCGGCATACCGGCGGTGCCGAGCACCAGTGCCATACCGAGGGAGATCTGGTCCAGCGGGTTCCTGAGGTACAGGCCAGGTTCCAGGAAGCGCTGCCCGGCGTCGACTCCGCTCAGGATGATGCCGTCTTTCAGCGCCAGGATGGAGACGTGGCTCTGGATGTCCGGGCTGTTCACGATGGTTTCGAAGAAATAGAGCGGGTTGAAGCCGGCCTTGGCCATGACCAGGAACGAGAGCAGGAAGGCGCCCGACATGAGCAGGCCGGCCTTGATGATCTGAACCCAGGTGGTGGCGACCATGCCGCCGAAGACGACGTAGCCAACCATCAGGACGCCGACGCCGATGATGGAGGTCTTGTAGGGGATGCCGATCAGCAGGGCCATCAGCTTGCCTGCACCGACCATCTGGGCGGTCAGGTAGAAGGTGGATACGGCTACGGTGGAGATTGCCGCGATGGCGCGTACCGGCTTGGGCGAGGTCCTGAAGGATAGGATGTCGCCCAGGGTGTACTTGCCGGCGTTACGGCACGGCTCGGCCACGATCAGGAGCACGGTGATGTAAGCCACCAGCCAGCCCACCGAGTACATGAACCCGTCATAGCCGTACAGCGAGATCAGGCCGGATATGCCGAGAAAGGAGGCTGCCGACATGTAGTCGCCGGCGATGGCCCAGCCGTTCTGGGTCCCCGTGATGCCGCCGCCTGCCGCGTAGAAGTCGGATGCGGTCTTGGTCTGCTTGGCAGCCCAGATGACGACGCCCAGGGTGAGGGCGATAATGACGGAGAACATGCTGAGGGTGATGACCTTGTTGGTCTTGAGCTCCCTCTTCTGGCCCGAGCTGGGAGCCGGGGCCGCTGCGGGAGCGGTGGTCTGGGCTTGAGCGGTTGCCACAACAGGGGCAGCCTGGCCGGCGGGAGCGCTCAGCGCCGGTGCGCTACCGGGCGCGGCTGCTTTCGAGGGCTCTTCAGCAAAGGCGGCTGCGGCAACAGAGAGGGCCAGTGTGGCGGCTATGATAATCTTCTTCATGGTCATGTCGTATCCTCCTTTACTTTAGAGATGCAATTCGTCGATCAGTTCCCTGGTCAGTCTGTCGAAGTCCTTGTTGGCCACATGCGCGTAGTACAATGCGATGCCCCAGGAAACGAAAAACTGGGAGAGGGCGAAGACATAGCCGAAGTTGACGACTCCGATGATCTTAACTTTGAAGATTCCCGGCGTGTACGCGGCCCCGATGGGAAGCAGGAAGTAGTACACGCAGGAGAAAATCCACCATCCGAAAAGGAAGGCCGTTTTCTTGTGGTGCAGTTCCACGAATTTCGGATTCTTAGCGATTGCCGACCAGTCGTACTTTTTTTCTGCCATGGTTTGTCACTCCTTTCTTGGTAAAATGCGCTGTTGTCGTGGCGGCGTCCCGCCCCTGTAAAGTTGCTCAGCTTGCGATAAATACCCCCTTTTTATTATTTTGTTTTTTTTAAACCGGCTTGCAGAAGCGGCAGCTAATCAGTGTTAAGCTGTTCTGTTTTTTGCTGATCCTGTAACTGCTTGAATTGCTGCATTTCTGTTGGAGTGAATGGCTCGGCTGGTCCATGTGCGCGGTAGACCGCCATCTCATTTCGGCGTATACGTAAAATACTTTTATCACACGATTTTTAAATGTACAATAAAAATAAACACTGTTTTAAATATTTCAGTAATCTGTATGAAAAAAAACTACGGATCTGGTTTGATTCAACATGCAAATATTACAAGGAAAAATGGAAAAGTCCACCATGGAAAAAAAATTTCTTATCCGAGGGCGCGGGAGCTTTCTGCAAATGCAGCACGTTTTTACCATGCTGTCGGTGCGATGTTAAAACGGTGTCTAAAGACAGTTTGAGAAATTGTGACCAATCTTTGATTTGGGGCGTTATCAATACCAACTGACCCTATTTTGGCTGGCAACGCTCTTCTAAATTCCAGCCATAGTAACTTCGTCTAGGAATAGAGAGCGGTAGCGTGGAGTGTGAAAGAGTGTGATATACGAGGAGATAGAGCCATGAAAGCGGGAGATAGTTTCTCACTCTGTGGCGATAGTGACAACTGCAATGGAGTGCTTTAACGGGAGGGGCACGATGTGGATGAGCGGTGGAGTGGATTTAAGTAAACTTGATTAGTCTGAGGGTTTTTGGTTTTTGTAACCATCTCCAAAATAAGAAATGGGGCAGCCTTATCGGCTACCCCATTTCGATTTACATTGCCTGCTGATCTAAATCAATCAGTGGCTTTCGTTTGCCAATGATTTGGACGGGCCATTCATGCGGATGGCTGCTGCGAACTCCATCCAGAAGATGAGATAGATAGATACCATCAGGGAGAGACCGATGTTGGCGTTCTCGGGGCCCAGGGCCTTAGTCAGGATCGGAGAGGCGAAGCCAGCGCCGAGAGTGCCGGTAGCCCTTTCCAGTAGGTAGAAGATCGGCAGGGTGAACAGGGTTCCTGCTACCATGATGGCGATGCCCCGTCCCCTCTTAACCCAGTATTTGGGGGAGAAGCCGAACATCCTCATGAATATGACGACCAGGATGATCCAGACCGAGTAATCTACTGCGGCGTCCGGCAGCGCCAGTTTGTTCTTAACCAGGGCCACTTCCAGGATGGTGACGGCGAACAAGAGCACGAACATCCAGTTGAATTTCTCATTGGCCTGGGTCTGCCAGTTTCTGCTATCTGGTGCTGCGGTTTCCCCGGCGCTGTGATTTGGTGTGCCGAGTGCCGAGAAGAGTATGGCGAACCAGATTCCGGCGTTGTGGAACAGCAGCGAGGCGTGGTTTCCGGCGACGTTGGCGATGCGGGACATAGGGTCACGTGCGAAGTCGGCGGCGATGCGCATTAAGAAGAGATTGACGATGATCGAGCACATGATGATGACGGTCAGGGTGAAGATCCTGCGGGGCAGCAGGTACGGGTCGATCCTGTCGGGAAAACCGAGGATGAAGGCAAACCAGATCAGGTACATGATGAGCGGAATGCCGAGGCAGATGCCGTACACGGAGTTGCCGGCAAAGTCACCGCTCTGAGCATAGATGATGTACTTCTCCTTGCTCTCCGGGTCCGTGTTGACCGCCTTTACGACGTCTTTGGGGACCTTGTTTACGTGGGGCAGCAGGCCCATCCCGTACCAGCCATGGTCGCCCTGCGTGGTGTCGATTACCCAATACTGGTCACCCATCATCTCGTCGAGCCCCTGGAAGATACGCAGCGAGAAGGTGGCGCACATGATGACGACGAGCAGCAAGAGCAGTATATTGGATATTTTCATCGGCATTTGATTGTCCTCCCGAACCTGTAAATCAACAAGAAGCTGTAGCGTGATGGTGGCACATCTGGCAGAGGCGTCGCACCGGACTACTCCTTGTGGGTGGTCCAGAACATGGAGACTGCGTTAGCAGCGAAGAGTCCGTAGAGCCACATGGTATTCCAGGCAGGGCCGGACCAATGGCTTCCTCTACCTCCGCCTACCACGCCGGAGGCGATCACGATACCGATCATGGCGGTAAAAGCAACCATTGCTACTGCACGCAGAATCGCACTGTTGCGCCAGGTGTGCCGCTCGAGTTCCTCGATCCGTGACAGAAGTTCCAGTTCTTTTTCGCTCATTGCCGTTCTCCTTTTCCAAAAAAGTGCAGGTTCGAATTTTGCCGTTAGCAACCCGTCGGTCGCTAACGGCAGAGCACAGCTGGGTAACTCATACCGCACAAAGGTCGGGGGCCATCATCTGAAGTGGAATCCGGTCCGACAGTTCCCGGTATTTAAGGCATTCCCGGTAGCGGCAACTGCAATACCTGATGATCACGTTGACATCGTGCGGTGAGATATAGTCGCAGCCGACGTCGCAGTAGTCATCATTTTTACCGTAAAAGGGGCAGACCTTGTTTTCCTGCATTAAGACCTCGAATACCTTCGAACCAAATGTACGATACTCAAGCAGAAAGGGTGACGTCGGATTCTGTAGCAACCGCCGTACCAATTCTTGCATGACGAGGCGGTATTTTGTTTTTCTTATAATTACCGCAGTTTAAGGTGCCATTTTTTGCCCGGTCATTTTCCACTGTTTCGAAGTTTTCGCAGATCGGCAAAATATATTAGACGATTTTAGTTCTAATTCGCCGTAAACTGTAACCGTGTTTTATGCAGTCGGGTCGTATACTTGCGTATTATCAACGGTTTGGCGAGATGCAGGGGGGAGAAACCTTGGTTTGCAGAGGTGCAAAGGCCTCAATGGCTCATTTTGCAATTTTGCGAATCTTTCAAAGCGTGGAGTAGGGGAGCCGCGGGGATAAGTCGATGGTTGTAGATGGGGCGGTAATCTGGAGCAGTGTACTAATGTGGAACATCTGTGGGCGGTTTTAATGTGATATTTTGGGACACAAGTCCTGATTTGTCCTTGTGAAGCAGGTCGCTAATGTGACGTTTTGGGACAGCTGATGTTCAGCAAACAACCCCGCCTGTGGCGGCATTTTATCCCAGAGAAAGTACCATCTCCGCTAACCCTATCTACAACTCTCCTCCCCCCAGCGGGGGGAGGTTGAGAGAGGGGAAGATTGCGGCTTCTGGCGAAGAACTGGCAGGGTTCCCCCTCCCTAACCCTCCCCCTCCGGGGGATGGGACTAGTGGCAAACTACCATTAACTTACTCAGAAACGTACGGATGTGTCGATGACACCTACCTTGATGATGCCTGCGGTGATGACCAAGGCGTCCCGGTAGCTGACTCGCCCCGGGATCAGGAGTTATACTCGTCCTTTCTGATGCCGTACTTCTTTATCTTTCTGTAGATGGTGGCCATGTTGGTGCCTGCCTCTTTGGCCGCGGCTTCGACATTGCCGTGGTTCTTCCTCAGCAGTCCTCTGATGTATTCCGTCTCGAATCGCGACAAAGCTTTGGTGTATTCTCCCTCGTCGGTGATGGTTTCTCCCTCGAGCTCCGTGGGAGCAACCTCGATGAACTGGGAAAGCACCGGCAGTGTGATGTAGTCGTGGCTTTCCATTGCTATGGAAGCCTCGATGACGTTTCTTAACTGACGGATGTTGCCGGGCCAGGAGTACTGCACCGTGGCCTCCAGTGCATCGGGTGCCAGTCCCTTGATCTGGGTGCTGAATTTATTGTTTTGCTGGGCAATGAAATGCGCCGCCAGCAGGGGAATGTCGTCTCTGCGCTCCCTGAGCGGTGGCAGGTGGATGTTGACCACGTTGAGCCGGTAGTAGAGGTCTTCCCTGAATTCGCCCCCTTTGACCGCTGTCTTCATCTCTGCATTGGTGGCGGAAAGGATACGCACGTCGACCTTGGTGGGGGTGGGATCCCCCAGCCTGTTGAATTCCTGCTCCTGGAGAAAGCGCAGCAGCGTCTTTTGGACAGTCATCGGCAGGTTACCCACCTCGTCCAGGAAGAGGGTGCCGCCGTCGGCGGTCTCCAGCAGGCCGCGGCGGTTCTCGGCTGCTCCGGTGAAGGCTCCCTTGCGATAGCCGAAGAGCTCGCTTTCCAAAAGCGAGGCGGGGAGGGCGCCGCAGTTAATGGCGACGAATTTCTTATCCTTGCGCGGCGAGTTGTAATGAATCGCCTGGGCTATCAATTCTTTGCCGGTGCCCGACTCGCCGGTGATCAGTACCGAGGTGTCGCGCACGGCCAGCTTTTCTACCCGTTCCAGAAGCTCCTTCAGGCAGGAAGAGGCGCCGATGATGTTGCCGAAGTTGAACCTTCCCACCAATTCCTCGCGCAATTCCCGGTTCTCTTCCATAAGCCGCGTGTGCTGCAGGGCGTTCTTTACCCGGTACAGCAACTCCTCAGGCTCGAACGGCTTGGTGAGCATGTCGTAGGCCCCTTTTCTAAGGGCCTGTATGGACATCTCGACCGTGGCATAGGCGGTGACCATGATGACGGGGAGGCCGGGATCCTTTTGCTTTACCTTCTGCAAGAGTTCCAAGCCATCCATCCCGGGCATTTTGATGTCGGTTACCAGCAGGTCCCACTGTCCGGCCTGGAAAATCTCCGCAGCCTCAAAAGACCTGGTGAAGGCGGTAACCGCGTAGCCGTTATCGGAGAGGACCGCCTCCATCATGCGGCAGAGCCCTTCTTCATTGTCGACCAGCATTATTCTTTTTTTGTTAGCCACGCTATTTCCCCTTGATACTCAGGCGTCGGCTCGCGCCAGTTACCGGGTTAACAGTAGTCGTCCCGGTTAATCGGCAGCCGGACATTCACACTGGTCCCCTGGCCGATTTCACTTTCGATCTCGATCTTGCCGTAATGCTGCTCAACGATTTGCCTGGTAATGGCGAGCCCGAGGCCGGTCCCCTTGACACGAGTGGTGAAGAAGGGCTCGAAGATCTTCTCTATATGCTCCGCCGGGATCCCCGCACCGTTATCGCTGAACTTGAGGTTCACGAAGCGCTGCTCCACCATATTTGTCGAAACCACCAGCTTGCCCCCTTTTTGCATGGCGGCACCGGCATTGAGGATCAGGTTTATCGCGACCTGGCGCAACTGGTCGCCGTCTACCATGACTTGTGGCAGCGTCGGATCGAATTCCTTGTGAACCGTTACGTGATGCATGTCGGTGTGATTGGCGGCAAAATCCACGATCTGTTCCAGCAGCGCGTTGATGTTTGTCTGCTCCAGGACCGGCTGTGGAGTTCTGGCGTAGCTCAGCAGGTCCTGCACGATCTTCTTGCAGCGCTTGCTCTCGCGCTTAATCTCATGGATGTACTTGTAGTTCGGGTCATCGGGCGCGAGCTTTCCCTCGATGTAGGCGGCATAGCCCAGGATCACCCCGAGCGGGTTGTTGATCTCGTGCGCAACGCCCGAGGAGAGCACACCGAGTGAAGCCATCTTCCCCTGCTGCGCGAGATTCGCCTCCAGTTCCTTGTTGTGTTTGATGATCGAGGTCATTCGGTTGAAGGCGGTGGCGAGCTCACCCAATTCGTCGTTGGTCTCCACCTCGATCCGTTCGTCCAGGCGCCCCAGCTTGATCTTTCGAATCACGTCCATCATGTGGCTGATCGGCTCGGTCATCACCCGCGAGGCGAGCAAGACCATGAGCACCGCGATGACGGCCACCAAAACGGTAAGGACCACCATGCTCTCCATGATGCGCCCCTTGATGGCGTTGGCCTCCAGATAGAACTCGTCCTCGTAGGAGCCGACCGCGACGATCCAGTTCCATGGCTTGAAGTGCTCATAGCGCACGATCTTCATGCGCGGCGCTTTATCGCTGGCATTTTTCCAGGGATAGCGGATCCAGCCGCTCTTTTGTTTGCACATCTCCTGAATGAAATGCTTGCCGTCGAAATCGGTAGCGTTGAGAATGTTCCTACCCTCCAGGGTGGGGTGGATCATCAGGTTTCCGGAGCCGTCCAGACAGAAAATGTAGCCAGTCTTTCCGACCATCTTGCTCTTGATCTTTTCTTTGAGTTCCGCGAAGGAGCGGCGCTCGAAATCCACATCTTCGTAGGTCTCCTCCAGATAACCGCCCGCGGCGATCACCCAGTCCCACTCCTTAAAGTACCGGTAGGCGACCACCTTCTTGCGTAGTACCTGGTCCCCTAATGCATCGTTTTTCCAAGGGTAGACAATGTATAAAACCTCGCCAGGCTTGGAATTCACCGCCTTCTCGCACATCTCCCTGATGAAGTAGCGCCCCGTCTCGTCCTGCTTATCAAAGACGTTCGCCCCTTCCTGGGCCACGTGCACCTTCAGCTCCCCTTTACTGGTCATCGCGTAGATATAGCCGGTTTTGCCGACGTGCACCTTGGCCAGGGCGTTGTGTGCCTCCCGGGTAGCAGTAGCCAGGTCGATGTGTCCTTTCTGGTGCTGGCGCTGTTGCGACTGCACCACGTTATAGGCGAGCTCGGTGACCGTGGACAGGTCCTTGTTAAAGGTTTTCTCCTTGTCCTCTTTATAGACTTGGAACTGCTGGTAGTGGGAGTTCAACATGTCGACCGTGAAGCCGGCCATATGCTGCAGGTCGTCCTTGCTGGTCTGGGTGATGCCGAGGTAGGCCTGCTTAGTGGAGATATAGCCGATGACCCCGCCGACAATGAAGATCGGGATAAGGACGAGCGGAAGGACCAGGACTACCATCTTCCAGCGCAGCTTGAGGTTATTAATGAAGCTGAAGAAGTATTTCTGCATGCAGCTCCCTTGAAAGGACCGTTAGTTGAGTTGCGGAAGGGGATCAGTAATCAGTCAGAGCCTTTGCTAGGCAAACGGTGCACGTTGCAAGGAGGTGCGTGAGTTATATTAAGTGCTCGTCCGTTAGCAAGCGCTGATCAGGAGTCGCGATAGTAACGTATACACTATATCAATTGCCAGACTTTTTTCGCATTTGTGCGAAAATACTGCTAATTGCGCCTTTTAATACCAGCTTGTGCCTGCATGTATCAGCTAAATCCTCGCCCCATCCCTCTCCCATCAGCCTTCGCCAAGGCTACGTCTGACAAGTTCAGCCTTCGCCAAGGCTACGTCTGACAAGTTCAGCCTTCGCCAAGGCTACGTCTGACAAGTCAAGGGAGAGGGGGCTTTTGCAGCAAACCAGGCTGATCGTTGCGTCCGCCTCCCTCACCCCTGCCCCTCCCCCGGATGACGAGGGGAACCACACAGCATGTTCGGGTTATCCATAGGGGCGAACCTTGTGTTCGCCCGGATTCGTCGTGCAACATTTCGATGCTGAGATCTCGCTGGGCGTGGGCGAACACAAGGTTCGCCCCTACCGGAAGAAAGCAGCGTTGAGAGGTACGCTGAAGGGAGCGCCCGATCGGGGAACTCAATGGCCGAGGAAGCCTGCAAGGATAGGAAGTTTTATTTTCTAACTTTCTTGGAAAACTGCTACTGTCTTCACTTGGGTTTAATGCGTGGCCGTTGCCGTGCCCGCTCATGAGGCGCTAGAATCCAGCGGTAACCTGCTCCGCAAAGGTCCTCCCCGGCCTAGCTTGTACTTGATAGAGGGGATCTGCTATTCCCGTGGCAGGCAATTTATGTTTCATCCAATGGAGCTGAACATGGAAATTCCGCACTACCCGCAGGCGAGGGAAATACTGCTTGAAGATAAGCCTTTTCTGGACCAACTCTTTCACGAGCTGCAACCCCGCATATCCGAGCTCACCTTTGCCAATCTGTTCCTGTTTCGTGCGGTGCACGCCTATCGCCTGACCCAGGTGCGCGATGCTGTGGTCGTTTTAGGTCGCGGTTACGACGGCTCCTCCTATTTCTTGCCGCCGCTTTCCGGCAGTATTGGCGCGGCAGCCATGGAGCTGATCGACGTCGGTCTAACCCTCTACGGTGCCGACGATATCTTTGTAGAGCGTTTTCTCCAGGACCGAGGGGTTGAAATCATCCCGGACCGGGACAACTTCGATTACCTTCATGTGAAGGAGGAGATGGCCCAACTGAGCGGGAAGGAGTACCACAAGAAAAAGAATCGGGTGAATTACTTCCTGGTGCGGCACCGCTATCAGGCTGAGTTATACGAATCGAAGCACTTGGAGGGGGCGTTGGCGCTCTTGGAGGAATGGGGTCGGGTCCGGCTGGCGATGGGGCCGAGTTCGATACGCGGAGAAATGGAGGGGGCGGCAGAGGCGTTAAGGCTTCACAAAGAGCTGGGGCTCTCGGGCATAGTGTTGCTGGTTGAAGGTGTGCTGAAGGGCTTTGCCCTGGGGGAGCGGCTGAACCGTGATACCGTCGTCTGTCATTTTGAGAAAGGGGATCTTTTCTTGGAGGGGCTCTATCAGCTATTGGATCGGGAGTTCTCCCGTATGCTTTTCACCGACTGTCGTTACCTGAACCGTGAGCAGGATCTGGGGGAGTTATCCCTGCGGCAGGCCAAATTATCCTACCGCCCCTTGGAGCTGGTAAAGAAATACCGGGTCAGACGGCAGTAGGGGGATAGTCGGCTCCACCTGGCGTTTTAACTACGGCGGCATACCTCTCAGCCCCCCTTGTAGGATGCCGGTGAACGAAGTGAACCGCATCATCACGGTTCCCTTGCGGGTTCGTTCCTCACCGCATCCTACAGGAGGTTTGCGTGATCGAAGAAACTAAGCTTTCCGGTTGGCTAGAAAATTGGCAAGATCCAGCGCTGCCTGATCGAAGTCCTCCATGCAGAGGTTATAATCCCCCTCCCAGGTGCGGTTCTTATAATAAACCTTATCGTAATAGTCGCAGACCAACCCTTTCATGAAAGGCTCCATCTCCCAGCGCTCCAGGTGATCCGCCAGCTCGTCGCAGATCTTCCCGCCCAGCTTCTTGCGGATGCGCTGCAAGGCCGCGCCCATATCCTCTTTATATTCCGGCAGGCCGTACTCGTCGATCAACCGCTGCACCCGGGTCTCAAGCGAGGCCGAGCACCAGATCCTGATTCCCGCCCCCATCTTCGGGTAAAAATCCCCCGGCAGCGAAACCCTGCCGATCCGCTCGCTCTCCCCTTCAATGATGAGCGGAAGGTGGGCCGGCGCTTTTCTCAGCTCATCCCAAAGCAGCGTCTCGAAACGCTTCTGGGTCAGGGTCTGGTTCAGCCCCAGTTGCCCGAAGGCCGAGCCGCGGTGGCAGGCGAGCCCTTCCAGGTCGACGATGGAGCACCCCTTTTCCTTCAGGCGCATCAGAAAGGTAGTCTTGCCGATCCCGGTCATGCCGTGCAAAACCACCAGCGGGCTCTTCGGGATGAAGGGGTGAAAGTATTCGGCGACCTGGTTGCGAAAGCTCTTGTAGCCGCCAACGAGCTGGACTGCTTCATGTCCGGTGAGATCCAGGATGGAGGTGACCGTTTTGCTCCTGAGCCCGCCTCTCCAGCAGTAGACCAGCAGCGGCCTCCCGTTGGCGCTCTCGGCAATGCTCTGCACCATGGCGGGGAAACGGTGCGCGGTCAGCTGCAGCCCGCGTTCTCTGGCGAGGTGCGGCCCTTGCTGCTTATATATGGTACCGATCTCGACCCGCTCCTCGTTGCTGAGCAGGGGGACGTTGATCGCTCCGGGAAGATGGTCTTCCTGGTATTCTAATGGGGTACGGACATCCACCGGCAGGTGGCTGTCGAGAAGGGTCTCGTTAAACAGTGTTGTAGCGGGCACGTTCACTCCTTTGATCCGGCGTATTATAGGGAGAGCGGCCAATTATTGCAAGGGGGCGTTGAGAGGGCAGAGGTGAGCAGGGGCGGGGCGGCTAATGATAATACTGCAAGGCGGGCATCAAGTGCCGCCTTTTCAGTTGAGCGCTTCTCACTTTCGTGGTATCTTACCCTGTTTTTACATCCCTTTTATGCACAGACCGAGGAGATTTCATAGATGTTTGGCGCGCTTATAAAGAAGTTTGTAGGAAGTAAGAACGAGCGGGAGCTGAAACGACTCTGGCCCGTGGTGGAGCGTATCAACCAGATGGAAGCTGAGATGGTCAAGCTCTCCGATGACGCGCTGAGGGGAAAGACCGTTGAATTCAAGGAGCGTTACGCCCGGGGCGAGAGCACCGACGACCTGCTCCCGGAGGCATTCGCGGTCTGCCGCGAGGCGGGGAAGCGCGTGCTCGGCATGCGCCATTTCGACGTCCAGCTGATCGGCGGCATGGTGCTCAACTCCGGCAAGATTGCCGAGATGAAGACCGGCGAGGGTAAGACCCTGGTTGCAACGCTTCCCTCCTACCTGAACGGGTTGACCGGCAAGGGCGTGCACGTGGTTACCGTGAACGATTACCTGGCCAAGCGCGACTCGGACTGGATGGGACGCATTCATAAGTTCCTCGGGCTTTCCGTGGGGGTCATTGTGCACGGTCTCGATGACGACGAGCGTCGCGAGGCATACGCCGCCGACGTCACCTACGGCACCAACAACGAGTTCGGCTTCGATTACCTAAGGGATAACATGAAGTTCGATCTGGCCGATTACGTGCAGCGCCCCTTCCACTTTGCCGTGGTTGACGAGGTCGACTCCATCCTGATCGACGAGGCGAGGACCCCGCTCATCATCTCCGGGCCGACCGAGGATTCCACCGACAAGTACTACGTCATCGACCGGATCATCCCGCTGCTCAAGAAGGGAGAGGTGATAGAGGTCGAGGCGAACACGCTGTCGGGCAAAAGAAAGACCTACACCGGCGATTACACGGTGGACGAGAAAGCCAAGTCCGCGACCCTGACCGAAGAGGGCGTGTTGAAGGTAGAGAAACTCCTGAAGGTTGATAACCTCTACGACCCGCGCAACATGGAAATTCTGCACCACACCCAGCAGGGGCTGCGCGCCCACGCCCTCTTCAAAAGGGACGTGGACTACGTGGTTCGCGACAACGAGGTGCTCATCGTCGACGAGTTCACCGGACGGCTCATGCCGGGCCGCCGCTGGTCCGATGGTCTGCACCAGGCGATCGAGGCGAAGGAAGGGGCGAAGATCGAGAACGAGAATCAGACCCTCGCCACCATCACCTTCCAGAACTACTTCCGTATGTACGAGAAGCTCTCCGGCATGACCGGAACGGCCGACACCGAGGCGGTCGAGTTCCACAAGATCTACAAGCTCGACGTCGTGGTGATCCCGACCAACAGGCCGCTCCTGCGCCCGGACTTCCCGGACGTGATCTACAAGACGGAGCGCGAGAAGTTCGCCGCCGTCATCGAAGAGATCAAGGAGCTGCACGCCAAGGGACAGCCGATCCTGGTCGGAACCATCTCCATCGAGAAGTCCGAGGAACTCTCCGAGCTTTTGAAGCGCCAGGGGATCCCGCACTTCGTCCTGAACGCCAAGCAGCATGACCGCGAGGCGGAGATCGTCGCCCAGGCGGGGCGCAAGGGGATGGTCACCATCGCCACCAACATGGCAGGCCGCGGTACCGACATCGTCTTGGGCGGCAATCCCGACGGTCTGGCTCGTCAGGAATTCGGCGGCACTCCGGAAACGAGGACCGATGAGTTCAGCGAGGCTTTCGAGAGGGCTACCGAGCAGGATCTGCCGCAAAAAGATCTGCTGCAGATGCTCGAGCGGGATTTCCCCTTAATCTTCCCGGTGGTCGCTTCCTACCTGAAGCAGACCAGCGAGCCGAGTATCTACCAGTTGCAGGAACTGGTGCTGGCCGAAAACAAGCGGCAGTTCGATGCATTGGTGGATAGATTCAAGCCGGTCTGCGCTGCGGAGCACGACGAAGTGGTGCAACTGGGCGGTCTGCATATCCTCGGCACCGAGCGCCACGAGTCGCGCCGCATCGACAACCAGCTGCGCGGACGTTCCGGCCGTCAGGGCGACCCCGGCTCCTCCAGGTTCTATCTCTCGCTGCAGGACGACCTGCTGCGCATCTTCGGCTCGGAGCGCGTTTCCATGATCATGGACAAACTCGGCATCGAAGAAGGCGAGGCGATCACCCACGGTCTAATCACCCGCGCCATCGAGAACGCCCAGAAAAAGGTCGAGGCGCACAACTTCGAAATCCGTAAGCACCTGATCGAGTACGACGACGTCATGAACAAGCAGCGCGAGGTGATCTACACCCAGCGCAAGGAGATCCTTGCTGGGAATGAGATCAGGGAGAGCTTCCTGGACATGGTCGATGACACCGTCGTCGATCTGGTGAAGACCTTCGCCATCGACAGGGTTCACGCGCGTGACTGGGACTGGCAGGGGATCTACGACGCGGTTTACAAGGTGTTCGGCTATCACCTCGACATTCCCGCCGAGGCGATTGAGCGGATCACGCCGGTAAATTTCGACGACGTCCTGAGAGGGGAGGCGCGCCGCCGCTTCACCGAAAAGCTGGCTGAATTCGGCGACGAGCTGATGGATCACCTGATCAAGGTGATCATGCTGCAGGTGATCGACACCCAGTGGAAGGACCACCTGCTCTCCATCGACCACCTAAAAGAGGGTATCGGTCTGCGCGGCTACGGGCAGAAGGACCCCAAACAGGAATACAAGAGAGAGGCTTACCAGCTCTTCATGGACCTGATGGTGCGTACCCGTGAAGAGGTGGTGGAGAAGATCTATTGGGTGCAGGTGAGCCAGGATGAAGCGGCGCCCTTAGTGGAGCCGCCGGTCCAGCAGCAGCGGATGGTGTTCAACCTGGGCGACCACGACGAACCGGCACCGGCTCAGGCTCCGGCCAAGAGCCAAAGGAACGTGGGGAGAAACGATCCCTGCCCCTGCGGTAGCGGCAAGAAATACAAGAAATGCTGCGGGAAGTAAGGCAGAGAAGAGGCAGATTGAGATTGAGATTAAGGAAAGCGAAACCAGCTTAATCTCAACCTCAGCCTCAGCCACAACTCAGACTTGATCTTAATCTTAACCTTAATCTGTTCCACTCTGGGGTATCATCCATGAATGTCAAAGGTTTTCGGTTCTCAGCCGTTGAGGCTGCCATCAAGAAGCCGGGCCGTCTCGACCTGGCCCTCATCTTCTCCGATCACCCCGCCCAGGTAGCCGCGGTCTTCACCACCAATCAGGTGCAGGCGGCTCCGGTGCTCATCTCCCGCAAGCGGGCCAAAAACGGCATCGGCCGCGCGCTGCTGGTCAATAGCGGCAACGCCAACGCTTGCACCGGAGAGCAGGGGATGCTGGATGCGCTGGAATGCGGCAGGCGGACAGCGGAGGCCCTGGGGCTTCCGGACGAGGAACTGCTGATCGCCTCGACCGGCGTCATCGGACAGTCGCTCCCTATGGAACGCTTTCGCAAGGGGATTCAGCCCCTGGTGGACGGGCTCGACGCAGGGAGCTTTGATGACGTGGCCCACGCCATTATGACCACCGATACCTTTGTCAAGATCGAGCGGCGCCAGGGGGAGGCCGGGGGGGAGAGCTACTGCATCGAGGGAATGGCCAAGGGAGCCGGCATGATCCAGCCCAACATGGCGACCATGCTATCCTTTCTGGTAACCGACGCTGCAGTCGATCCGGCTTTCCTGCGCAGTGCCTTCAGCGAGGCGGTCGATGGCTCCTTTAACGCAATAACCGTGGACGGCGATACCTCGACCAACGATACGGCGCTCATTATTGCCAACGGCGCAGCCGGGAACCCGACCATTAACGCCGGCACCCCCGAGGGGCGCGATTTCCTGGCACTGCTGCACGACACTCTGCTGTCGCTTGCCAAGAAGATCGTTCAGGACGGGGAGGGGGCCACCAAGTTCGTCGAGATCAAGGTTGCCGGCGCCCAGAGCCACGCGGATGCCAAAAAGGCTGCTTTGGCAGTCGCCAATTCGCTTCTGGTTAAGACCGCGTTCTTCGGCCAGGACGCCAACTGGGGCAGGATCATCTGCGCGGTGGGGTATGCCGGCATCCCGATGGACCAGAACAAGGTGGAAATCCGTTTCGGTGACGTGGTGATGGCCTCAAACGGCATCTTCGCGGGCGGCGATGCGGAAGCGGCGGGCACAGAAGTCCTGAAACAGAAAGAATTCCAGGTCACTATCGATCTCCACATGGGGTCAGGAGAGGCAACCGTCTATACCAGCGACCTCTCTTACGACTACGTCAAGATAAACGCCGATTACAGGACCTGATGTTCCACCGGGATCCGGCGCATGAGAGATCCTGACCGTGTGCCATTGGTCCATCTGGGGCAGAAGTCACTGAGATGTTTTGGAATTTAATTGAAATAGATCGTCTTCTGTGTATTCTGTACTTCGACGTCGGTACTTGTTCCACGTCATTAAAATCGCTAACTTCTGCGATGGCAGCACGGCTGGAGGCATAATGACTTTCACGAGGCTTTTTTGTACGGTGACCGCTGCGCTTGTTTTCTGCCTCGCCAGTCTGGTGCAGGCCGAGGCGAGCGATCTCAAAATCACCGAAATGGCTGTAACCACTAAGATCGTCAAGGGAAACCCGATCGATTCGGTCTGGCGCATCTCCTCCTCCTCGGTCAAGGCGCTTTACTGCTTCACCAGGGTGCTGGCGCCCAAGGGTACCGACACGACCATCAAGCACGTCTGGTACCTGGACGGCAAGGTGATGGCCGAGGACGTAATGCCGGTCAAAGGCTCGCGCTGGCGCACTTACAGCCAGATCACGGTGAAAAAAGGGATCTCCGGCGAGTGGCGCTGCGAGGCGCAGGATAGCGAAGGAGAAGTCCTCAAGAAGGTCAGTTTCAGGATGAACTAGTCTCAAATCCCCCTTCAGATTCAGGCCACTTAGAGTATCCAATAATATGCAATGCCTTCGTCGTGGCGCGCCATGACCCTTTTTAGAAGCTTCATCTCTGCACTGATACTGGCCCTGGCTCTGCCCTGCTTTGCAACCGAACCGTCAAGAATCGACACACTTATCGACGAGGCGATCAGTCACAACCTGATAGCCGGCGGGGTGGTGTTGATCGGTAACCGCGACAAGGTGCTCTTCCAGCGTGCCTACGGCCGCGTCTCCGGGATTGCCGAGGCGCGAACCATGACCACCAGCACCCTCTTCGATATTGCCTCCCTTACCAAGGTCGTTGCCACCACACCTGCAGTCTTGAAACTGGCCGAGGAAGGAAGGCTCTCCCTGCTCGATCCCGTGGTGAAGTGGTTTCCCGAGTTTGCCGGTCGCGGCAAGGACGCCATCTTGGTGCTGAACCTGCTCACCCACACCTCGGGGCTGGACGACATCCCGCTCTCTAACGCGAACCCGCTGCAAAGCGCCATCGAGGGAGCTGCCGCCCAGAAGCTCAAGGGTGAGATTGGCAGCCGCTTCAGGTATGCCGATCTAAACTTCATCCTGCTCGCAGAGCTCACCCGAAGAGTTACCGGTGCCGGGCTCGACCTTTATGCCCTCGCCTCGTTCTACAGTCCCCTTGGCATGTCCGATACCTCATTCAGGCCGCTGGAAAAGGAACGCTGCTCGGCCACCATCTGTGACGGAGTACTCCTGACTGGCGAGGTCCAGGATCAGCTCTCCCGTCAACTTGGGGGCGTGGCCGGACATGCCGGCCTTTTTTCCACGGCCGGGGATCTGGGCAGATTTTGCCGCATGATGCTCTCCGGCGGCTCGCTGGACGGCAAAAGGGTGCTGGCCCCGCGCACGGTGGCTCAGATGACCGCTCCATATTTTTCCCGTGGTGGCGATGTGGTGCGTGGGCTTGGCTGGGACATCTCCTCTCCTTACTCCTCACCGCGCGGGCTCGGCTTCTCCAGGGTTTCCTTCGGTCATACCGGCTATTCAGGCTCATCGATCTGGATCGACCCGGTCTCGGATCTGTATGTAATACTGCTTACCGCTCGCCTGGACTATAAAAAGGTTGCCGATTTCAGCAAACTTCGGGGTGAGCTATCTACTCTCGCGTCACTAATATTTGCCACTCCTGCAACAGTTAGCGAACAGGCTCATCTAGGTGATGAGTGATTAATAAGAAAGGGCAAAAACCTTGACACCCTACGGCCTTTATGCTAGCTTTTTCTACCATTTTACCAGTAAGGGAAACGATTTAGCTTCTTCTAGAGTCCTCGTTCCTGCCATCTCTGTCTAACCGAAGAGGCTTGGCACTGGCAGTAGATCATCTAGATCCATTCTCGTTCATCAGCAATACCAGATACAGTTGCCCAACTGCAGCACAAACGCCTGACCAACAGCTTCCAAAGTAGGAGGGATAGATGGGGAACAGACTGCTCCTCGCCGATGACAGCATCACCATCCAGAAAGTCGTCGCGATCATCTTTGCCAACGAGGAGTTCGAGCTTACCGTGGTTGACAACGGTAATGCCGCCCTGGAGAAGGCGCGAGAGCTTCGGCCCGATGTGATGCTGGTCGATGCGTTGATGCCCGGCAAGACCGGCTACGAGGTCTGCACCGAAATCCGGCGCGACCCCAATCTCAGTTCCGTCCCCATTTTGCTTCTGGTCGGCGCTTTTGAGCCTCTTGACGAGGATAAAGCGCGTGATTGCGGTGCGGATTCCACCATTTCCAAGCCGTTCGAGTCGCAGCAGTTGATCGATCGGGTCAAGGAATTGCTCGAATTGGGTAAGAGCAGAAAGGCCGCTCCGGCACCCGCTCCCGCTCCTGCTCCCGCCGCAGCACGACCGCTGCCGATCGAGTCGGCTGCCGAGGAACTCTGGGGCGATCTCTCTTCCTTTGATACCATGGCTCCGGCCGCCACGCCTGCCGCATTTGCCGCGCCTGCTCCTGCCGCTCCTGCCGTCGAGCCGTCCTATGCCGGATTCACCACTCCTGTAGCAACTCCGCAACCGGCCGCTCCCCCTGTCGTGGCTCCCAAAGAGCCGGTAGCCGCCAAAGCTCCAGTTGTTGAAGAGGAGATTGTCGAGGCGAACTTCGAGGACGACCTTTGGGGCGCCTTCGATCTGGAAGAGATACCCGAAGCCGCGGCTGTTGCACCGTCCGGAGTTTTTGGGGTTATTGAACCCGATGCAGAATTTGAGGCCGCGGAGTTTTTCAGTTTTGACGACGACTCGGAAGTGATTGAGGAGACAGGTCCTCCCATTGATCTCTCCTATACCGCCCGGGAACCTGTGGCCCAGCCTTCCGCCGAGGAGCTTTTTAGCTTCGACGAGGAATCTTTCGCTGCCAACCCTGAGCCTGAGTTGGAGCCGGAGCCGTTGGAGATCCCCGAGTACCAGGCATTCTCATTTGAGCCCGAAGCAGCCGCACCCGCTCCTCCTGCGGCAGCAGCGCCTGTAGAGCCGGCAAAGGAAGCCACCCCCGTCATAGAGCCCCAGGGCGCGCCGATCTTTCAGGCTGCGGTTTCCGGTGCGGATCAGGTCTCTGCACGCTCGACTGCTCCGGTGTTCAGCGAGGAGGATTTGGCCGCGGCCATATCGAGGATCTCCAGAGAAGTGATCGAGCGCATCGTCTGGGAAGTGGTTCCCGATCTGGCCGAGGTGCTGATTAAGGAAGAGATCAAGAAGCTAAAGGCTGGTAGCCGCGGCTAGGGCTGGCGTGGTGACTCAACCGGTGCGCCCTTAGCTCGAAAGTGATGCTTCGCCCGTTAATTTTTCACAATCAGGGGATCTCACGATCCCCTTTTTTCGTGTCTGACTGCAATGATGACGTACCAAATATAAGTTCACGATACTTAAAGAGGTAGATTAGATGGCAAACAAAGAGCTGGAAAAGGTTTACGAGCCGAAGAGCGTTGAGCAGAAGTGGTATGAAGTATGGGAGCAAAAGGGATATTTCCACGCCACGCTCCCTTCCGAGAAGCCCTCTTACAGTATCGTCATCCCGCCCCCGAACATCACCGGTGTGCTGCACATGGGGCACGCTCTGAATAACACCCTGCAGGATATCCTCTGCCGCTGGAAGCGGATGAGCGGCTATAACGTGCTCTGGATGCCTGGCACCGACCATGCGGGCATCGCGACCCAGAACGTGGTGGAGCGCCAGTTGGCAGCCGAGGGGAAGGACCGCTTCGAGTTGGGACGCGAGGCTTTTATCGAGCGGGTCTGGCAGTGGAAGGCTGAGTCGGGCGGCCAGATCATCGATCAGTTGAAGCGTCTGGGCGCCTCCTGCGACTGGGAGCGCGAGCGCTTTACCATGGACGCGGGGCTTTCCACCGCGGTTCGCGAGGTGTTCGTCCGTCTCTACAATGATGGGCTGATCTACCGCGACAACCGCCTGATCAACTGGTGCCCGCGCTGCCACACGGCGCTCTCCGATATCGAGGTGGAGCACGAGGACAAGGCGGGTAACCTCTGGCACCTGCGCTACCCGGTGCTGGGAAGCGACCAGTTCCTGGTGGTTGCCACCACACGCCCCGAGACCATGCTGGGCGATACCGCGGTCGCGGTGAATCCGGCCGACGAGCGCTACAGCCATCTGATCGGACAAAAGGTGCTGCTGCCGCTGGTGAACCGCGAGATTCCGATCATCGCCGACGATTACGTCGATGTCGAGTTCGGCACCGGCGTGGTGAAGATCACCCCGGCCCACGACTTCAACGACTTCGAGATGGGCGTGCGCCACAGCCTGGACCGGATCAACGTTTTCGACGAATCCGGCGTGGTGAATGCCGCCGGCAAGCAGTACGAGGGTATGGACCGCTTTGCAGCCAGAAAGCAGATCGTCGCCGACCTGGACGCCGCGGGACTTTTGGAGAAGATCCAGGATCACGCGCTTTCCGTTGGCGGCTGCTACCGCTGCAAGACCGTGGTCGAGCCGTACATGTCGCTGCAGTGGTACGTCAAGGTGGCGCCGCTAGCTGAAAAGGCGCTTGCCGCCGTCAAGGACGGCCGCACCAAGATCGTTCCGGCGCAGTGGGAGAATACCTATTACGACTGGATGGAAAACATCAGGGACTGGTGCATCTCGCGCCAGATCTGGTGGGGTCACCGGATTCCCGCCTGGTTCTGCGACCACTGCGGCGCCATCACGGTAGCCAAGGAAGATCCGAGTTGCTGCGAGAAATGCGGCTCCGACGAGATCCGCCAGGAAACCGACGTGCTGGACACCTGGTTCTCCTCGGCCCTTTGGCCCTTCTCGACCCTGGGCTGGCCAGAAAAGACCCCGGAGCTCGCCTCTTTCTACCCGACCTCGTGTCTCGTTACCGGCTTCGACATCCTCTTCTTCTGGGTGGCCCGCATGATGATGATGGGGCTGCACTTCATGGACGAGGTCCCCTTCACCGACGTCTACATCCACGCCCTGGTGCGCGATTCCCAGGGGCAAAAGATGAGCAAGTCCAAGGGGAACGTCATCGATCCTTTGACCGTTATCGACGCCTACGGCACCGACGCCTTCCGCTTCACCCTGGCGGCCTTTGCGGCGCAGGGGCGCGATGTGAAGCTAGCCGAGGAGCGCATCGCAGGCTATCGCAACTTCGCCAACAAGATCTGGAACGCCTCGCGCTTCGCCATGATGAACCTGGAAGGGTTCGACCCGGCTGCGGTCGATCCGGCGTCGCTCAAGCTCTCCAACGCCGACCGGTGGATTCTGTTCCGGTTGAATGAGGTGGCTGCATCGGTCGACGCGTCGCTGACCTCCTTCCGCTACAACGAGGCTGCCAACGACCTGTACCGCTTCACCTGGAGCGAGTTCTGCGACTGGTACATCGAGCTGGTCAAGGACGACCTTTACAAAGGGGACAGCGATCGGCAGCAAAGCGCCAAGTATGTGCTCTGGCTGGTACTTGAGAACCTGCTGCGCCTGCTTCACCCGTTCATGCCTTTCATCACCGAGGAGATCTGGCAGGCGCTGCCGAAAAGCGATGCTGCCGAAGCATCCATCATGCTGGCTGCCTTCCCGACGCCGCGCCAGGAATGGGCGGATTTCAGCTCTGCAGCGACCGAGATGGAACTGGTCATGGAGGTCATCAAGGCGATCAGGAACATCAGGGGCGAGATGGAAGTCCCCCCGAGCAAGCAGATCTCCGCCATTTTGGATTGCAAGTCTGCCGAGAGTCTTGCCCTGCTGAAGAAGAACGAGGTCTATGTCGTGAGCCTCGCCCGTCTCTCCGATCTGGCCATCGGGCAAGGAGTCGAGCGGCCCGCCGAGGCGTCCCTGCAGGTTGCCGGCGACGTCGAGATCATCGTTCCGCTGCGCGGACTGGTGAACGTCGAGGAAGAGGAGAAGCGCCTCAACAAGGAGATCGCCAAGATCGAGAAAGACATCGATTTCCTCTCCAAGAAACTGGAGAACCCGAGCTTTGTGGAGCGGGCGCCGGCAGACGTGGTGGTGAAGGAGCGCGAGAAGATCGCGGAATTCGCCAACAAGAAGCAGTTGTTGGAGGAGAGTCTGGTGAAGATCCAGCGCCTGCGCTAGATAGGCGCGCGGGGGAGGGCACGAGTGTAATGGGCGAATACAAGATTCGCCCCTACATATAACGGCCACTTCCGTAGGGGCGAACCTTGTGTTCGCCCGTTCCTCTATCCAGAGTGGGTGCGGGTTCACATGATACCAACAGATTTACCGCTGCCTCCCAAGGCCCGGGAGCAGCGGTTTTTAACATCAGCAATATTTCTATGAAATTATTTGCTCTTTCTATATACTGCTCTACAGCCCGCTCACGCTGCTAATGAGGGGCAGAGCGTACCGGTGCCGCCGGTTCTAATCTCCTAAACAAAATCTTGGGGTTCCACGTTGATTTCGCCTTTCCTACTCTATGGTTTCTTCGCCTTTGCCTTCGGCGCCGTGGTCGGCTCTTTTCTGAACGTCTGCATCTTTCGTCTCCCCAAGAGCGAATCGGTGGTTTCCCCCCCCTCCCACTGCACCAACTGCGATTATGTCATCCGCTGGTACGACAACATACCGATCCTAAGCTACCTGTTTCTGAAGGGAAAGTGCCGCCGGTGCGGTGAGAGGATCTCGCTGCAGTACCCGTTGGTCGAATTCATCAACGGTGCGCTCACCCTCGCCTTGTTCCTGAGGTTCGGCCCCAGCTTCGCCTTTGGCGTACTTTTCCTTTTTTGCAGCGCCCTGGTGGTAGTCACCTTCATCGACCTGGAGCACCAGATCATTCCCGACTCGATCACGCTGCCCGGGATCGTCATCGGCTTCGCCATCTCCTTTTTCATTCCCAATTTGGGCTGGCTCAATTCGCTCCTGGGCATCCTCGCCGGTGGAGGGAGCCTGCTGCTGGTAGCCTACGGGTACGAGCTCCTTACCAAGAGGGACGGCATGGGAGGAGGCGACATCAAACTGCTCGCCATGATGGGTGCCTTTTTCGGCTGGAAAGCGATTCTCTTCATCGTTTTCGCCGCCTCGCTGCTCGGCTCGATCATAGGGGTCAGCATGATGCTGGCGCAGAAAAAGGATTCCACGCTGGCCATCCCGTTCGGACCTTACCTGGCAAGTGCCGCAGTCCTCTACATCTTTTACGGCAACACGATCATCTTCTGGTACCTCAACATGGGAAGATGACCTAGAGCTATGAAAGCGATCCGTTTCAGCCTCACTTTCTATATCCTCTCGGCTCTCAGTTGTCTGCTGGTGCTGACCTGGATATTGCTCTCCCTCATCTCCTTCAAAACGGCAGAAAACGACCTCTTCGCCCAAAAGGGGGAGGATGGTCGTCTGCTGCTTGCTTCCATCGCCGAACTTTTGCCCCGTCCTGTGTCAGCACCCGTGGCGGGCAGTCCCGCCGCCAGATACCTGGATCTTCTCTCCAAGGAAAAAAGCTTCGCCGGGCTGCTTCTGGTGGATGGCGCCGGGCGCGAGGTTTACGCGCTGGCCGATCAAGGCGGCGCCGATGCGGCAGTCATGAGCGTTGTAAAGAGCGGTCGGGCTTCCTTTCAACTATCTCCGGACGGCCGTTACGGACGCTGCTATGCCCCTCTTCTGGAGCAGGGCAAGGTCGTTGGCGGCGCGCGCCTCACCCTGTCGCTTCTGGCCGAGCAGGGGAGACTCAAGGATTCGCGTCACCTCTTTCTCGCCTATTTTGTCCTGGATTTTCTGCTTCTGCTGGTCCTTGGCTCCTGTCTGCTCTCCCACACCGTGGTTTCGCCGATTCGCAGACTGGTTAGTGCCACGCGCAGGATAGCGGCCGGCGATCTGGCAGGTGCCGTCCACGTGCACGGGAGCACCGAGGTAGCTGAACTCTCCGATGCCTTCAATTCGATGGTCTTGACACTCAGGCAGAAACGGGAAGAGGTCGAGGAGAAGGTTGCCTCCCTGAACCGGGCCAATCTGGAGATTGTGGAAGCAAGAAGTGAAGCGATCCGTTCCGAGAAGATGGCCTCCGTCGGCCTTTTGGCGGCCGGAATGGCTCATGAGATAGGCACGCCACTTTCAGCCATCATAGGTTATACCGGGATTCTCTCCGAAGAGCTTGCCGGTGATGCGGAGAAGTCGGACTATCTGCGCCGCATCGCTTTGGAATCGCGCCGGATCGATCGCATCGTGCGCGGCCTGCTGGACTATGCCCGGCCCAAGGAGGCAGCCAACCAGCTGGTGGAACTGCTCCCTCTCATGGAAAAGATCCTGGAGTTGCTGGGCTCCCAAGGTGTGCTCAAGCAGCTGAACGCCTCTGTCGCTGCGGAACAGGACCTCCCTGCGGTCCATGCCGATCCGCACCAATTGGAGCAGCTCCTCATTAACCTGATCATGAATGCCAGAGACGCCATGCCCGAAGGCGGCGAACTGCGGCTTGAGGGGAGGCGGGACGGGGGTGACGTCGTGCTTGAGGTCATCGACAACGGCGAGGGGATGCCGCCCGAGCACCTGCCGCTGGTGTTCGATCCGTTTTTTACCACCAAGGAGCCGGGGAAGGGGACCGGGCTGGGATTAGCCATTGCCGCCCGGATTGCCGAATCCTGCGGCGGGAGAATGACGGTGCGGAGCGAATTGGGAAAGGGGAGCCGGTTCAGCTTGCGCCTGCCGCGGGGGTAGGGTCTGGGCTCTAATCTTCGGCGCGCTTTTTAATAACTTTTCCTTCTAACAATAACTCTTACTTCTACCGTAGGGGCGAACCTTGTGTTCGCCCGGGTCCAGAGTGATTCAGAGGGGAATGGCGAGCAAAATCTGGGCGAACACAAGGTTCGCCCCTACAGTTTATCCGTGCCCGCAAGGGGGATCCCTGTTAAAACGTCCGTTAAGATTTTCCCTAAGGTGAGATGAATGCTGCTTGAGAAGAAAAGAATACTCGTCGTGGATGACGAGGAGAACCTGCGCCACATGCTCCAGATCATGCTGAAGAAGCTGGGCTACCTGGTCGATACCGCCTGTGACGGGGTCGATGCTCTGGAGAAGTGCCGGCTCGGCAGTTATGCTTTCATCCTGTGCGATATCAGGATGCCGGGCATGGACGGCAGGAGTTTTCTCAAGAGATGCACCGAAGCAGGGATGGGCGCAACGGTGATCATGATGTCGGCCTACGGCTCCGTTGACGACGCCATAGACTGCATGAAGCTCGGCGCCTACGACTACATCTCCAAGCCGTTCAACTCGGACGAGGTCTTCCTGGTGCTGAAGAAAGCGGAGGAACGCGAACGGCTCAAGGACGAGAACAAACGGCTGCGCGAGGAGGTCGGTCGCAACTGCTCTCTCGGGAACATCATCAGCAGAAGCGAAAAAATGGCGGAAATCTTCCATCTGGTCGGCAAGTTGGCCAGCTACAAGACGACGGTCCTGGTCCTGGGGGAGTCCGGCACCGGCAAGGAACTGATCGCCAAGGCGCTGCACCATAACGGCACGCGCAAGCAGGCTCCTTTTGTCGCGGTCAACTGCGGAGCCATTCCCGCATCGCTTCTGGAAAGCGAGCTGTTCGGTCATGTGAAAGGCGCCTTTACCGACGCGAGCCACGACAAGGCGGGGCTCTTCGAGGAGGCGGACGGCGGCACGCTGTTTCTGGACGAGATCGCCGAGATGCCGCTCCCGCTGCAGGTGAAGCTTTTGCGGGTGCTGCAGGAGGAGGAGATTCGTCGGGTGGGCGCCGCGGTCTCGCGTAAGGTGAACGTGCGGGTCATTTCGGCTACCTCAAAGGACCTGGCCCAAGAGGCGGCCGCCGGCAGGTTCCGTGAGGATCTCTACTTCAGGTTGAACGTCTTTGCCGTGGCGCTGCCGCCGCTTAGGGAGCGCATCGAGGACATGGCGCTTCTCGTGGACCATTTTCTGGAAAAGCACGGCAAGCGCATGGGGGTATCCGGGGTGCGACTACATCCGGAGGTGCTGCAGGCGCTGGTCCGCTACCGCTGGCCCGGCAACGTGCGTGAACTGGAAAACTGCATCGAGCGGGGACTGGTGCTCTGCGAGGCCGGCGTCCTGGATCTCTCCTGCCTCCCGGAGACGGTACGCCGGGCGGTGGGACTCGAGAGAAGGGCGACGGACCGCCACGACTGCCTGTCGATAAAGAAGGGTGCGGAGAGCATGGAGCGCGCGCTCATCGCCCGTGCGCTGGAGCAGACCGCCGGCAACAGGACCCATGCCGCCAGGCTTCTGGAAATCAGCCACCGTGCGCTGCTCTACAAATTGAAGGAGTACGGCCTGACCTAGCCGCTGCGAGTTCCCATTCCGGCCTGCTGGCACCTTTTTGCATAGCGCTCCCGTCAGCTGGGAAAAAAGTGCGTAGTTTTTCACCGACCTTATGCTATCATGCCTCATTAAATATCTGATTTAACGTGCGACAGCGCTTTCCGAAGCTGCAGATCGCCGCGGCACGGGAGTTGCTGTTCCGCAGAGGGCAACCTAACGGCAATCATCGAGGAACCAAATGTCACCTGTTAAATATCTCATTTTCTTGCTCCTTAGCGCTCTTACCCTGGCAGCTCCCGCCTTTGCCATGTCGACGGGCGAGGGGTGCGGCGGCGACTGCGCCTCATGCCATGCCATCTCCCTTCAGGAGGCGGGAACTCTCCTCAAGGATATCGGTACCGTGAAGGCGGTGAAGCCCGCGCCGGTGCGTGGTCTCTACGAAGTCACGCTGGAGAGGGAAGGGCAGACCGGCGTGGCGTATCTCGATTACGGCAAAAAGCATCTGATCGGCGGGCAGATCTTCGAGATCGCCTCGCGCCGGCTGGCCGGTGCGCCGGTCGAAAGCCCACGGCTGGAGCGGCTTGATCCCGCGCAGCTCAAGACCGACGCGGCGCTCGTCATGGGAAACCCGAAAGGGAAAAAGAGGCTCTTCGTCTTCACCGACCCCGAGTGCCCTTTCTGCGCCAAGATGCACACTGAGCTTAAGAAGCTGGCGGCCCTGGAGCCGGAGCTGGCGATTTACATCAAGCTTTACCCGCTCAAGATGCACCCCAACGCCTACGACAAGGCGCGGGTGATCCTGGGGCGCAAGTCGCTTGCCATGCTGGAGAAATCCTTTGCCGGAGGGGAGCTCCCCGCGCCGGGCGCCAAGGATGCCAAAAAGCCGGTCGACGACACCATGCGCTTTGCGGAATCGGTCGGCATCAACTCTACGCCGACGCTGGTGCTGCCGGACGGACGCATGCTGCCCGGCTACCGGGACGCCAAGTCGATGCAGGATCTGCTGCGCTAGCCGGTTTACCGGTGCTGCCGGGGACGGGATCTCCAGCTCTGCCGGTCCGGCACCTGTTTTAGAGCAATCACTTCCGCAGGCTTAATGGGGACGAACGATATGGAAACTAAGAAATTTCAGCTTTTGAGTCTGGCGAAGGTAGCGGTGCGTTTATCCCTGCTGGTCCTGGTGATCCTGCAATGCAGCGTGTTGACGGCGCGGGCCGACAAGGACGTCAATGTCAGATGGGGAGTGGACAGCGATTGGAAGGCCGACGGCGGTAGCGTCACCAGCGCCGGAAGGACGGTGACCAACAAGCAGAACTGTTCGCCTGATTTTAGCAACTACGGCACAGCGACCTTTACCCTGGAGCCGCTTACCGGTTACGTCGTCGATTATGTGGAGCGAAGCGAGAAAAACAACAACGACTGGAATGCCCTGACGGTGACCGACAATTCGGTCGCCTTTTCCATGAACAACAAGAACTGGGACCTGAGGGTCAGGTTCAAGCTGGCGCCCGTGGCCACTAAAGGCTTCATGGCCTACTACGGCACCAACTCCTTTGATCTTACCGCCGCCAATGCGCCGAACTGGATCGGAGGGGGGGTCAAGCGCTGGAACGGTTCCAGTTGGGTCACCCTGGGCACCAGTGCCTACATCGACATCACCTATCCCAATCTCGTCAATCCCAAAGAATTCCTGGTGACGCCGGGTACCTCACCCAATTACGAAATCGAATCCATCCAGTACCACGTGGCAACCTGGTCCGATCCCCGCAATATAACTCTTGACGGTGCATACCCCTGGGTGGCGGCTCCTGTCGACTCCAACAACAAATTCTATATTAACGTAAATAACGAATCGTTCGTCATCTTCATCAAGTTCAGGCCGCAGGGCGCCACGGGCGGGCAGGTGGGGGCCTGGTACGGAACCACCAACACCACCGGATTCAACAGCCCCGCCGCCAACGGCAGCGGCGGACAGGTCTGGAAAACCGGCGGTACCTCCGACCAGCTTCATAACGGGGTGGTGAACGGTTACAACAGGTCCTCGAATGGAACCTCGACCTTCACGGCCCGGCCTAGCAATGGCTTCAGGATCGTCTCGATCAAATACGGCACCGGGTTAAATCCCACCACATGGTCGGATGTGCCGGTCGGCGCCAGCCAGACCTCGGATCTCTCCTTCGATATGACTATCGAAGGCGGCAACCAGTATGTGATCTGGGTGGTGTTCGAATCTACGGCGGTCACCAGTTTCACGGTAAGCGGTTCGGTCGACCCGGCGACGCCCGCGGAATGCAAGCTCGCCGATCCGGCAGCCATGATCTCCCCGAACAGCCGCATCGTCAACGTCAACCAGACCGGGGACTTTTCCTTCTCCGCTCCCAACGGCTGCATGGTGGAAAGCGTGGATTTCACCTCGGGAGCCACCTCCACCGGAGCCCAGGCCTGGGAAGGGACCGGCTTCAGCTACACCACACCCGCGATAACGGCAACCAGTTCCTTCGTGGTGAAGTTCAAGCCGATCGGCTACAACATCACCGCGGAAATCGACGCGACCAGCCCGACCGGCTGCGGCACCATCTCCCCGGCCGGCACTCTTTTCGTCCCCCGAGGGAGTAACAAGACCTTCACCTTCACCTCGGTTCCCACCTGCCTCATCTCGCATGTATGGGTAACCGACACGAACCGGGGATACGTCGAGGCCGACCTCGCGCCGCTCTCGCCCCCCGAGTACACCTTCACCAATCTCCAGGCGGACGGGCACATCAAGATAAAGTTTTCCGAGATCGTACCGACCAACAGCGACGCCTACTGCCAGATACCCCCTTTCGTGGCGGGACAGTCGGGGCTGGCGCCCAACGTTCTCCTCGTCTTCGACAACTCCGGTTCCATGGGGGGCAACGACTCCGACGGCTACGCCTACTACAACAGGCAAACCTACGGCTGCACCGCCACCGGCACCTCGTCGGCGCTCAATGCCGGCCAATGCTCCCCGTTTTACGGTTACTTCGATCCGGGCAAGATGTATAAGACCGTGTCCGGCAATGCCAACAAGTACGTGGTGGACACGGTTACCCTTAATCTCTCGTCGACCAACGGCTATTCCGGCAACTACCTGAACTTCCGCAACATGAAAAAGGTCGACGTGGTGCGCAAGGCGTTGAGCGGCGGAAAGATCGTCGACCGTTCCATCGACCCGGCAACCGCATCGTATTTTCTCGCCACAGACAACGGCAAATCCGTGGAGTACGGCAACACCCTGCCGACAGGGCTGATTCAAAGTTATGCCGGAAAGGTCCGGTTCGGCCTCATGGTGTTCAACAGCCCTGCCGAAGGAGGCCGTCTGGCGGCGATCCCCGGCACCACCAGAAAAGCGGTGCTCGGCTCTTCCCAGGCCGATCTGATCGCCGCGGTGGAAAGTTCGGAGACCAATCCGGTGACGAGCACCCCGATTGCCGAAACGCTCTACGAGGCGATTCGTTACTATCAGGCCAAACCGAGCGCCTATAACAGCGGCGTCGACTACGGCACCATGGACCCGATTCAGAACAGTTGCCAGAAGCACTTCATCCTGCTTCTGACCGACGGCGAGCCGAACAGCAGCCAGAACCTGCCCGGCCTCTCCACCCGTCCCACCATGAACGGTTACACCGACTCGGTCTTCGATGTAAATACCTGGCAAAACCGGATACCGACCGACGACCGGGCCAGCAACAACAACTCGACCTGCTACACGCCGGCCAGTAACTTCTACAAATGCCCGGCCGGTTCCGGCACCGCCTGCAACACCAACAGCGAGAAGGTGGAGGCGGTGGCCTTTTACATGCACAACACCGATCTGCGCAGCGCAGCGTACAACAACTCCCTGGCGGGATCGCAGAACATCACGCTCTTCCCGATCTATGCCTTCGGCGACGGCACCGGCACCAAGACGCTGCAGATGGCAGCCAAGTACGGCGGCTATTCCAACAAGAACGCCTTTGCCCCCTCGCCCAACACCTGGACCTCACCCGACAGCGCCACCGAATGGGACAGTAACGGCGACTGCACGCCGGACAACTATCTCGAGGCGAGTAACGGTGATGCCCTGGCCGCCAGCCTGAACACCACCATCAATACCATTCTGGCCAAGGTCGCCTCCGGTACGGCGGCTTCGATTCTCAGCAACAGCGAGGGGAGCGGCGCCAACATGCTGCAGGCGATCTTCTTCCCGGAAAAGATCTTCGAGAACGCCACCGAGGTCAAATGGATCGGGGAAATGCATAACCTCTGGTATTTCGTCGACCCGTTCATCAATAACAGTTCGGTGCGGGAGGATACCGGGTATCTCTCAGGGGACCATTCCCTGAACCTGAAAACGGACCTGATGGCCAATTACTACTTCGACCAGGCCGAATTGAACACCCGGGTCACCCTGACCAGGGATACCAACGGCGACGGCGTCGGGGACGACTATGTGAAAACCATACCCTCGGACGAGATCACCAGCCTGTGGCGGGCCGGGAAGAAGCTCTGGGCCAAGTCGGCCAGCGACCGTACCATCCACACCAGCATTGACGGAGTCTCGCTGCTGAGCTATACCGGCACCTACGGCGGTTTCAACCACATCACGCAGGCGGCAGCTCTGCGCCCCTACCTCCAGGCCGCCAACAACGACGCCAACGCCGAGGCGACCAAGATCATCAAGTACATTCGCGGCGAGGACCAGACCAACTACCGCGTGCGCAAGGTTTCGCTCAACGCGGCCGATACCCCTGCCGATCACAAGGTCTGGAAACTGGGGGACATCATCAGCTCCACCCCCCGCATCCAGGCCACCTCCAGGCTGAACTCCTACAGCGTGGGACCCCCGTCCGGCTACGGCGATGCCAGCTACGCGAGCTTCACCAACTCCGCCAATTACAAGAACCGGGGGATGGTGTACGTCGGGGCGAACGACGGCATGATGCATGCCTTCAAGCTCGGGAAACTGTCGGTGTCAGGGGCCGGCATCGCAGGAGACGTCAAGGCGACCCTGACCGGCAGCGACCTGGGCGAGGAGCAGTGGGCCTACATCCCGCGCAATGCGCTCCCCTATCTCAAGTACTACACCGAGAAGGACACCTACAAGCACCTCTATTACGTGGACGGGCCGACCGTCCTGACCGATGCGGCCGTCGGCACCTGTGCCGCCGGCGACTACTCCGCCTGCCCCAAGGATGCGGCCGCCGGCAGCAACTGGAGAACGGTACTGATCGGCAGCATGGGGCTGGGCGGGGCGTCGAAGATCAAGAGCGACACCCATTGCGTGGACGGCGCCGACGGCACCTGCGTCAAGACGCCGATCTTCGATCCGGCGGACAACACCAACAGCAAGGGGCTCGGATACTCCTCCTACTTCGCCCTGGACGTCACCAACCAGTACTTCAATGCGGATGGCTCTCTTGCCAACCAGCCCACCCTCAAATGGGAGTTCTCCCACCCCGAGCTCGGTTATGCCACCTCCGGGGCGGCCATTGTCCGGATCAAGGCAAAGGACGGGGCGGGGAACCCCGACGACAGCAAGAACGGCAAATGGTTCGCCGTGCTCGCATCCGGGCCCACCGGCCCGATAGACACCACCAACCACAAGTTCCTCGGGAAATCGAGCCAGAACCTTAAGCTGTTCGTCATAGACCTTGGGGCCGCCGCTCCTCTGGTCCTCAATACCAGTTACTGGATCATCGATACGGCCATCCCCAACGCCTTTGCCGGCAGCATCCTGCCGGCGGCCATCGACGCCGACCGCTGGAACAGCGTGGCGGACGGCAACTATCAGGACGACGCCCTGCACATCGGCTATACCAAGGCCAACGGCTCACCGGTTACCGCCGCCACCACCTGGAGCGACGGCGGGGTCCTGCGGGTTCTGACCAAGGAAGATCCCAATCCGGCTAACTGGAGCGTCAGCAAGGTCATCGACGGCATCGGGCCGGTCACCACCGGCATCAATAGGCTGCAGGACCGGGTGCAGAAAAAGCTCTGGCTCTACTTCGGTACCGGACGTTACTATTTCACCGACGACGACTCCGATAACCTGCGTTACATCATGGGGGTGCAGGACCGCTGCTACACCTCCCAGAACACCATCGACAAGAACTGCGACACGACGGCCGCTGCCGGCGCGGATCCCGCGCTGACCGGAAAGGGGCGCGCCCTGCTGCTCTCCGATCTCGCCAACAACACCCAGGCCTGCAGCGACATGTCCGCCAAGAAAGGGTGGTATGTCACCCTGAGGGGGAGTAATGTCGATACCTTCATGGGTGCCGAGCGCTCCATTACCGATGCGGTAGCCATGGGGAGCGGCATGGTGCTCTACACCACCTTCATGCCGACCACCGACGTCTGCAAGTTCGGCGGCACCTCCTTCATGTACTCCATCAAGTACGATACCGGCTGCCTCCCTACCTGCGCCTCCCTCGGGGGGACCAAGGTCATGATTCAGATGTCCACCGGGAGTTTCGAACAGATGACGCTGAAAGAGATCTTCGCCTGCACGCTGCCAAACGGTGTCGTCGTTACCCCTCCCCCCAGGGTGCCTCCCCCGGGTGAGCCTCCCGTGGATGAGCCCCCCCCTCCGGGACCCAATCAGCCCACCTTCGGGATGGTGGGCAAGCCCCCCGGCGATGCGCCTTCATCGATACCGTCGTTTTTGAATCCTCCGATGAAGAAGATCATGCACATCAGGGAGCGCTAGTCATGAGCCAGCGCGGGTTTACCCTGGTGGAATTGATGATTACGGTAACGATCATGGGAATCCTGATGACTATCGGCAGCTTTGCCTTTTCCGCCCAGCAGAGAAAGGCCGGCATCGACACCCAGACCAGGACCATATACGGCGACCTGGTGGAAACGCGCCAAAGGGCGCTTTTCGAAAAGAACAGCAGGCTGATCCGCATGCTGTCGGCGACGAGCTACGCCATATACGGCTCCGCCGACCCTGCCACCACTCCTTTGGTAACCAGGACCCTCAGGGTGCCGGTTACCTGGAGCGGCGCGACGGATATCGTTTTCGACACCAGGGGGATGCTGGCCTTGGACAACAAGACGGCCATCTGTATCATGGGTGGTAACGATGCGCCGGTCGACAGTATTTTGGTGTCATCAACCAGCATTCAGTTGGGCAAACTGGATCAAGGAGCAACAAGCTGTGTCGATTCTAAAGTCGTTGCACGATAGGCGGGGGTTCACCCTGGTCGAAGTCATGGTAGCCATGGTCATCATGCTGGTCGGCATGCTGGGGCTGCTGCAAAGCGTGAACCTTGCGCTGGAGCACAACATCAGGAATCAGCAGCGTGACGAGGCGACGCGGGTGGCCGAGGATGTCATGCGCGGCATGCGTGCCGCTCCATTTGGGACAGCCTTCAACCTCTACACCACTATCCCGAGCTCGCAGCAGCAGGCCAACCGGAGGTTCACGGTCCGGCGCAGGGTGACAGCGGTTTCCAGTTCCGAGAGGTATCAGGTCGATGTGCGCTGGGCCTATAAGAACTATTCCGCCAGCCATTCCATCGTTTCGGTCAGGGGAGTCAGGTGATGAAGCGCTTCGCAACGAAATGCAGGCGGATACCGCATACCGGCAACCATGCCGGGTTTACCCTGGTCGAGATGCTGGTGGTCATGGTCATCCTGGTGGTGGTCATCATGATCAGCGCCGGGGCCTTCGAGCGGATCATCAAGGTGGCAGGGGTACAGACCTCCTCCGCCGACAGCAACATCCAGGGGGTGGTCGGGCTGGAAATCATGCGCTCCGACCTGGCGCATGCCGGTTTCGGCCTGCCCTGGACCCCGCCGGGTTCCGCCACCTTCGTGCACAATTTCGAAGAGAGCCAGGTCGCAGCCGATGCCCTTGCCAACGGGATAGACCCGGCCGCGTTCAACAGCATCAACAACGCGAGCCCTGATCCGTCCAAGGCGCCGCAGGCGATCCAGAGCGCTTCGGCATCCGGGGCCGAAGCATGGGAAGAGGGGAGGGATTATCTCGCGATAAAGGCCACCTCGGTTGCCATGAACCCGACCTCCAAGCACTGGAGTTATCTGGACGGGATCGGTGTGGACAGCTCCATCAGGCAGTGGGGCAACAGCACCGACGATGTCGCCCCCGGTGACCGGGTGATCACCCTGAAGCTGGTGACCCGGGACCAGAAGCCCTACCGTGAACTGGTGGGAGCCAGCGCCGCCGATTTCTCCTACACGGTCCCTGCCGCCGCGGGGGGGAAATATGTACCGCCGGCCGCTTATCAATCCGACAGCAGCGACATATTCATGGTGTACGGCGTGAGCGACAGTACCGACCTCAAGTTCCCCTTCAACAGGGTGGATTACTACATCAGACGGCCCGGCCCGACGGAGAGGCCGGGCATCCCTGCACGCTGCGCGCCCGGCACCGGGATGCTTTACAAGGCCAATCTGCGGCACAGCGACCGGTTGGTGGATCAGTACCCGCTCCTTGACTGCGTAGCGGACATGCAGGTGGTCTATTCCCTCGACAGCAACGGCGACGGCGGGGTCGACTTTCACGGCGACGAAAGCGTGCTGGCCGTTATGACTGCTGAGGAGATCAGGACACAACTTAAAGAGATTCGGGTTCAGATCCTGACCCATGTGGGAGGTAGGGATGCGAATTTCACCTATCCGGCGAGCAGCGTGAGGGTGGGCGACTTCGGGGCCGGACGGGACTACAACCTTGCGGCACTTGACGGCATCGGGACCGCCTGGAAAAACTACCGCTGGAAAATTTATACCATCGTGGCAGAACCGAAAAACATCAAAAATTAGCGAGCCGAAAAGGACCGGTGTGCCTCCATGCAAATAAGGAAAAATGAAAAAGGGATCGCGCTGATAAACGCGCTGTTGTTCACCCTGCTGGCACTGGCGATAATCATGGCCCTTTTGTACATGATCACCCAGGGCACCAAAGCCACGACTGCCAGCAAATCGTACAAGACCGCGCTGGAGGCAAGTTACGGCGCCACGGACCTGATTGCCAACGATATCCTGCCCACGATTTTCAGTAACCACACCACCGCCGGCTCGATCAACGCTTTTGTCGCCGGCTCCGGCCTCGATGCCCTGGGCTTCGCCGTGCCTAACTCCAACTGTTTCGCCCGCAAGACCACCAAAAATACCTCGGACTGGAATACCGGCGGGGCCTGTGTCGACGCCAATGCCATGAAATCTCCCCTGCCGGCAGAACTACCTGACATGACCTTCAATCTCAAGGCCGATAACGACAGCACCGGCTACAAGGTCTACGCGAAAATCGTCGACACGCGCTGCGGCGGGGATCCGGCGATCGGGCAGAAATGTACCAATTCCGACTCCGGGGGGATCGAAGGTCTCGATCCGGGAACTTCGGTCGCCAGCAGCAACTCCGCCATAACCGTGATGCGCAAACCCGCCTACTACCGGGTGGAAGTCCAGGGAGAACGGGCCTCCAATCCCCGGGAAAAATCCAAGCTGTCCGTGTTGTATGCCTATTGAGCCGTGATGAAAGGTCCTGACCTGGCGTCGCTGCTCTTGGTACAAAGGGGGAGTGGCAGGTATTACTTGTCATGCTGCGCCCTGCAGTGTTATATATTGGCTGGCATTGACGTCCGTTCATCAATAAAACTGCGTATCGGCACTGAAAGAGGTTTGTTCCGGGTGCCAAGTGCGGCAAACGGAGCCCAATACGTGACGCTGCTGCCGATTCATACTATAGGAGGTGTAGAGTAAATGGGGTCTGAACAGCAGCAAAATGAACTCTCCGACGTAGCACTCTGTTATCAAGCAATGGGGGTTCAGCTCGATGCCTCGCCCGTTGAAATAGATAGCCTCTACAAGTCGTTGACCGAGGGGTACAAGAAGAAGCTCGAACACCCGGATCCGCTTCTTAGGCAGGAAGCCAGGAAGAGCCTCGATCAGTTAGAAGAGATGTACCAGAAGATCCGGAATTCCATCTCCTACCACGCCGCTCAAAAAGACTACCTCAAGAAAAACGCTGCAGACGCCGGCGCCGTGATCAGGCCGGCACGTCCCCTGCATCACTCCGTGGCCCGGCAGAGTTTAATGATGCACTGCCCGCGCTGCAATGGCTCGATTAACAAGGGGCTTAAGTTCTGCCCGATCTGCAAATCTCCCATCTACACGGTGCTGGAGAAATTGCAAAGGGCTTATCTTACTCCCAAGCAACTGGTGATTTACTGCGTCCTGGCGTCCGTCATCTCCCTGACTGTTTACGGCGCTCTGCACCCGGACAGGCTTTCCGGCCTCCCCGGTTTCTCCAGATTTTTCGAGGCAAAACCCGATATGGACTTCCCCGAGTTGAAAGAGAAGTAACTACTTACCCCGCATATCCTGCGATTTAACGGGGCGTCCCTCGCGGATGCCCCGTTCGTTTCGCACCAGATGTTTATTTCCGCGCTTACTCAGGTTCCTGCTTCACCCCTTGCAGAATTTACCTTACCCAGTGCCCCCAGCAGCTCAAGCCCCTCGTTTTTGCCCCTGCCCGCAGATTGGTACCTGCTCGCCCTGATTCTTTCCGAGATCGACGTGCATCGGTTTTTTAACAAGCTTGGGTACTTATGCCTCTACCGGTAAAATACAACCGGCGCCTTTATATTTTCCGGGACGCTGCTAAGATTGGAAAGTTGTAATTTTGCAAACCCGTCCCATCTCTGATGCCCATTGCAACTCTCCTGGGCGCGTTGACCCCTTATCTGATGACACAGCAGACGGCTGGCTGGAGGAGTTCCTGATATGAAGGCGCGCGGCTATTCGCTGGTCGAGATGGTTGTGGTAATCGGCATCATCTCGATACTGCTCTCCATTGCCACGCTCAGGTTCAACGAGTATTCCAAACGCTACCGGATGGAGGCACAGACCAGGCTGATTTACAGCGAGCTTCTTAAAGCCAGGATCAACGCCCTTTACCAGAGACGATCCACCCGCGTGAAACTCTATGCTAACCGGTTCGAAGTCTATTCATCCGGTCTGGATGATACTGCCGGCGTAGCCCCGGTTCGCACTCAGGCTCTTAGCTTCCCGATTGTCTGCACCGGGGACGAAGTCGCGGCGGAAGGTTACCCGGTTGATTTCGACAGCAAAGGGCTCGTCACCTGGCGCAGCATCTGCGTGGATCAAAGCGACGGTTTGGCCGCTGTAGACAGCATAGTGACCTGGCGGACCAGGGTGAGAATCGGCAAAAAGGAGAAGGGTGATGCATGCATTTCTACTAACATCACGACGCGCTAGCAAAGGCTTCACCTTGATCGAGATGCTGATGGCGATGCTCATCATGACTGTAGGTCTATTGGGCCTGCTGCAGTCGGTGAACATAGCCTTGGAGCACAAGACACGAAACAGGTTGCGGGAGGAGGCGCTGGTGATAGCAGAGGAGCAGATGAATGATTGGAGGATCAAGGATTTCGACAACATCGAGGATGAAAAGATTCCGGAGCTTGAACGGTTGATCGGAGGAAGTCCGAAAGAATTCAAAGTTTCCAAAACGGTCACCGGGATGGGGGATACCAAGAAGCTCAGGGTCGCCGTGAGTTGGGAATACAAACAGGTGACTAACGAGCACGAGATCTTTACGGTTAAAAACAAGTGAAGGCGGCGAACATGGCAAGGCATGATTATGGTTATACGCTGGTGGAACTGGTGGTGGTGATGCTAATTTTTTCCATAGTGATGACGCTCATCTCGGTCTCCTTCAACAGGATCGTCACCAATTCTGGGCAACTGGTCAAGTCGGTGGAAACCGACATCGGCGGGCTGATCGGTCTGGAGCTCTTCCGCTGCGATCTTGAACTCGCGGGTTTCGGACTGTTCTGGTCCATGCCGGCCGCGATGACCTACAACGAGGCCGAGAGCGAAATCATGGTGGACGGCTGCTCTGGCGGGTGTCCCGACGCGGATGCCTCGCTTTTTAACGACGGGCTGCCGCAGGTTCCCTGCAAGCCACCTCGGGCCTATGTGATCGGCGATAAAGTCGGTTACAACGACTCGGATTACCTGGTCTTGAAAGGTACCCCGCTCGCCATGAACCAGACGTCCCGGAGTTGGGCTTACCTGAACTACAGCTCCACAGGGGCGGTGATCAAGTCGAGCAAATCGAATATTCAGGGCACGGAGCTGATTCCCGGTAAAGGCCAAAGGGTGATCGTAGTAAAGAGCGGCGTCAGTGCCGCAGGTGTACCCCGCAGGGAACTTGTCAGCAATGGCGGGACTTTTTCTCTGGCATTCGACCGGCCGTTAGAAAACTTCGAACCCAAGAGCAAGCAGGACAACTATTTAGTCTACGGCGTTGCCGACAAGGAGGACTCCGCAGACCTGAATATACCCTTCAACCGATCCGACTACTACATAAGCCGAAAAGAGAGTATCTCAAAAACCTGTGCTAAAGGCACCGGGGTGCTGTACAAGACAACGATCAATCAGGATAGCACCGTTACCGACTACCCCATTCTCGACTGTGTCGCCGATATGCAGGTGGTGTTATATTTGGACACTAATGGCGATGGAGTGCCCGATTATCATCCGGCAGGCGACAGCGGATTGGATTCTGCCGAGCTGCGGGAGCAGTTAAAAGAGATACGCGTCTACGTACTGGGCCAGCAGGGGAAGAAAGATATGAGTTACAGCTTTCCCGGGAAAGCCATTGTGGTCGGGGATCCGCTTCTGGACCTCAAGCTTAGCCAGGAGTGGACGCAATCCAAGATGACCGACACTTTCGGTACGGACTGGCGTCACTACCGCTGGAAGCTTTACACCATTGTGGTGCAGCCCAAAAACCTCTAACTGAAGAGGGTGCTATGCGTATCCTTTGTAGAGAAGACGGAGCCGCGCTGGTGACGGCGCTCATGCTGACCATGCTTTCGCTGGTAATCGCGATGGCTCTGCTCTCCAGCGTCATAACTGGAATCAGGATTTCGGCCAGCCAAAAACGCTACCGGAGCGCGCTTACCGCGGCGCACGGTGGGGTGGAGCTTTTGACGCGCGAGATCATTCCACAGCTCTTCGACTCCGCTGTGAATCTGGACAGCCTTAAAAACCAGTACGAGAAGATCGATTTGCAACTTCCCCAGTACGACTGCCTCAAGCAGAAGCTCGACTACTCCAGTTCCCAGTGGAGCGACGCCTGCAACGCGGCCCAGTCCTCGTCGGAACCGGCCCAGAGCCCCGACGTCACCTTCAAACTCAAAAGCGACAACAAGACAGGCTTCCTGGTCTCGACCAAGATCGTCGACACGGTGCCGGGAAACTCCGATAAGAACGGCACCATCGACTATCTCGACCAGGGGAGTTCTGTGTCGGGCAAGGATGAAGGGATCCGTCCCCAGCATGTACCGGCGCTCTACAACCTTTCGGTGCAAGGAGAGAGGGAAGGGGGGCTCAGCCAGGAAAAGGCACGCCTCTCCGTGCTTTACGCTTATTGAAAAAATGTGAAAGGTGAAGGGTGAGAGGTTAATGTGAGCCTCTAAAAGATCATGAGCGGTGTAGGGTCACGGCTAACATTAATGTACTGCGGGTTGCAGATTCATTTGCAACCCGTTTTTTTGTTGGTAATATCTCCCAATGCACGGGGGCGGACCTATATTTGTATGATAAGAAGACATAATTATATATAAATTGAAATAATTTCTTGACTTTTGTCGGCTTAACTGTGAATCTCTGGCAAAATTCGTCCTGACTGGTAAGCGGTGCCCCTTATGATCATGAATAGTGTCAAGAAATTGCGGGAAGAGCGTCTGATGAGTAAGGCCGAACTGGCGCGACTGGCCGGGGTTTCGCCGATCACCATCGACCGGATCGAGCGAGGCGAAGAGTGCAGGATGGAGACCAAGCGCAAGGTGCTACTTGCCCTGGGCTTCTCCTTGTCGGAGAAGAAGCAGGTATTTCAGGACTAACCGGGAATAGGACCACGCCATGCTTTTCACCAAGAAGAAGGACATAGTAGGTGTTGACATAGGGTCGAGTGCGGTGAAGCTCGTGCAACTGCGCGAGGCTAAGGGAGGCTACCAACTGCTAAAGATTGGTATTCTGCCACTTCCCCCCGAGGCGATCGTAGACAACACCCTGATGGACAGCTCTTCGATAGTCGAAACCGTGAAGACCCTCCTCGCCAGCCTGAACGTGAAGGCAAAAGAGGCGGTCTGCTCCATATCGGGAAACTCGGTGATCATCAGGAAGATCTCCCTGCCCGTGATGCCGGCGGAGGAACTTGAGGACCAGATCCACTGGGAGGCCGAGCAGTACATCCCTTTCGATATCAATGACGTCAACGTCGACTTCGAGATCCTCTCGCCTGACGAGCAGGACCCCTCCAAGATGAATGTCCTTCTGGTGGCCAGCAAGAAGGATATTATCAACGATTATCTGGCGGTCTTCGCAGAGGCGGGTCTTAAGCTCGTGGTGGTCGACGTCGACTCCTTTGCGGTGCAAAATGCCTACGAGACCAACTACGCTGCGGACAACCACGAGGTGGTGGCCCTGGTCAACATCGGTGCCAGTATCATTAACCTCAATATCGTCAGGGACGGGTACTCATTGTTCACCCGCGACGTGCAGATGGGAGGCAACCTCTACACCGAGGAGATCCAGAAAGCGTTCGGCCTGAACGGCGAGGACGCCGAACAGATGAAACTCAAGGCAATAGAGTCCGACGATCCGCGGCTAAGGGACGTCTTGCAGCGGGTAAACGAGACTATCGCCAATGAGATGCGCCGTTCGCTTGATTTTTACAACTCGACAGCGGGCGAGGAGCGTATTTCGAAGGTGTACCTAAGCGGAGGCGCAGCCAAGACGGCGTTGCTGATGGAGGCGGTGCAGCAGAGGCTTGCTCTGCCGGTGGAGATGTTGAATCCGTTTTTAAGGGTCGTGGTGAACGAGAAGGAGTTTGACCGCGAGTACCTTGAGGAGATCGCCCCCATGGTGACGGTTGCCGTAGGGCTTGCGACCAGGAGGCTCGGGGACAAATGATAAAGATAAATCTGCTCCCCTTAAGGGCATCCAAGAAGAAGGAAACGATACGGCAGCAGGTTTCCATCCTGATTATCTCGCTGGTCGGCGTACTCATCGTCGGACTGAGCGCATACGGTGTGCTGGTCAATAAGATAGGCGCCGCTAAAATGCAGATAGAGACATCGGAGAACGAGATCAAGTCGCTGAAGGCCAAGATCGGCGCTATCGACAACATAAAGAAACTGCAGGCCGATGTGAAGAAGAAGCTCGACGTCTTGAACCAGCTAAGGCGCGGCAAGAGCGGGCCGGCTGCGAGGCTTGCTGCTCTTTCTGATTCGGTTCCTGAAAAGCTCTGGCTAACCAGGTACGTTGAAAGTGACACATCTGTTTCGGTATCCGGGACAGCGGTCAACGAGGACCTGATCGCCTTGTTCATGAAGAACCTGGAGGCCTCGGGTGCCTTTGCCAACGTCGAGCTTCAGGTCTCCGAGCAGACCGAAGCCGCCGGGGTGAAGGCAAAGCGATTCGATCTGGTGTTCCAGATCAAGGAGCAGAAGCCGTAGCAGCTAAGCTATCGGGTAAAGCGGTCCCGACGGCTGCCGGAACAGGGTGCTTATAAACCAACCGTCTTGCTGAAGCAGAGGCATTTCCATGGATCCACAAATAGAGAAGATACTGAAGCTTCCGACCCGGCAAAAGGCTGCACTGCTGGTCCTGGTGCTCCTCCTTGAGGGGGCTGCCCTGTTCTATTCGCTGTATCAGCCGCGCATGAAGGAATACGCTGCGCTGCAGGCGCAGGTTGAAGACCTGGACAGGCAGATTCAGGAAAATACCCGCATCGCCAACAACCTGCCGCGCTTCAAGGCCGAATACGAGCAGTTGAAGAAGGACCTCGACGCCGCCTTGACCGAGCTCCCCAACCAAAAAGAGATCCCCTCGCTATTGACAAGCATTTCAAGTGTAGGGCGGAGCGCCGGACTGGAATTCCTGCTCTTCAGGCCGAAGCCTGAGGTGCCCAAGGACTTTTACGCCGAGGTGCCGGTTGATGTCGCGGTTTCCGGAACTTTTTACAACGTCGCAGATTTTTTCGTGGCGGTGGGGAAACTGCCGCGCATCGTGAACATCAATAACGTTAGTTTCTCGGACATCAAGAGTACCGGCGGCCGTACCACGCTCAAGGTCAATTGCCTCGCCACCACCTTCCGTTTCCTCGACAAAAAAGAGACCAAGGATGAAAAGAAACCCTAATTATCTCCGGTTCGCCGCCCCTTTGCTGCTGGTAGCGCTGCTTTTTGGCTGTTCCAAAAAGGAAGAGCAGCCGGCTTCCCCGGCGCCGGTCCAGCAGGAACCGGCCACGCCGGCTGCTACCCCAGCTCAGCCGGTGCAAAATCCGTTGCCGAGCGCGGTCAATCAGGGCGGGGAGCTGGATTTCAGAAACCGTACCGACCCCTTCAAGGCCTACGCCCCTGCGGTGGCGGCGCCAACTGGCGCTGCAGGGCCGACTGCTGCGCGCCGGTCCGAGGATCTGCTGCCGATCCAAAGCTTCGAGGTGAGCAAATTCAAGGTTGCCGGGATCATCGCGGGTCTCCAGGAGAACAGGGCACTGCTTATCGATCCCACCGGGAAGGGATACGTGGTGCATACAGGGATGAAGATTGGCAATAACGACGGCCGCATTACCAGGATCACCTCTTCGTCGGTCGAGGTCGTCGAGACTTCCAGGGACGACAGCGGTCGCATCCGGAAAAGAACGATCGTGCTTACGCTGACCAAGAAAAGGTAAGGAGCGTTTCAGATGAGAATGTATCCGGGCAGAATTGTTTGTTATGCAATGGCACTCCTCGCATTGTCGATTGTCGCTTCCGGCTGTGTCAAGAGGATGTCAGCCGTGCACGAGCCTGCTCAGGCAGGGGCCTCCACCTTTGCTACACTGCGCTCCGTGACAGTATCGGCCGATGCCTCCCGGATCGAACTGACCAGCGACAGGCCCTTTACCTATACTTCCTATAAAGCCGGAGAGCCTGCCAAGGTTGTGGTCGATATCTCCCAGACGGAACCGGGTTCTGTGGCAACCCCCATTGAGGTAAACCGGGGCAACATCCGGCGCATTGAACTGGTGCGGCAGCCGGTGGGCGGCGGAGTGCTGACGCGGGTTGAGGTATCCCTGGCAAAGGATGCCGATTTTTCCGTGGCTACTGATCCTGCTAACAAATCGAGGCTGCTGATTACTCTGGTTGCCCCCGAGCCTGAGCCCGAGGCGTCTCCGCTTGCAACTGATGCCAAGGAAGCCCCGCTTGCCGAGGCGCAGATCGAGGAAAGGACCCTGACTCCTGAGATCTCCATCGCCGCAGGTGCTGAGCAGGCCGAGGTGAAATCCGTTGTGGCGCAGGTCCCGCCGCCACCTTTGGCCAAGAGCGAGCCGGTTGCCGCTAACTCCGCTGCAAGGCCGGCACCGGAGTCGGGAGCCGCCACTATCAGCCATCTGGCAATGAACAGTAATAGAGAACAAGCTGCCGGCTACATCCCGCGACTGAACGCCATCATGCCCGTTAGTGACGGCGTGGAACTCTCAATAGATGGGGGCGTGCAGACTTTTAACTCCTTCAAACTGACCCAGCCCGAGCGCATCGTTCTCGACATCTTCGGCATGAAGAACGCGCTCACCAACAACGTGGTTCCCATCGGAGCCTTCGGGGTTGCCAACGCCCGGGTCGGCACCACTCCTGACAAGTTGCGCATCGTCCTTGATGCCGAGCAGCAGACTCTGCCCCCTTTTGAGGTGGTGAAGTCCAACCTCGGTTTGAAGATCAAGCTCAAGTCTACGGATTCCGTCCAGGCTGCTTCCGAGCGTCCCTCCCGGGCAGTTGCTGTGCGCGCTCCTGCTCCTGCTCCTGCTCCTGCTCCTGCTCCTGCTCCTGCTCCTGCTCCTGCTCCTGCTCCTGCTCCTGCCAGAGTCCCGGTCGTGCCGGTTCCCGCTGCTGTTAAGACCGAGGTTCCGGCCGCGCGGCTCTCCAAGGGGGCACTGGAAACCCTTGATTTTGAGGTGGTAGGCGGCGTCTCCCGGATCACCATGAAGCTCTACGGCAGCTGCGAGCCGGGACAACCGACCCGCGGAGCCGAAGGGCTTTCGCTTAGCATCAAGAATTGCGAAGTTCCCAAGCGGCTGCAGCGCGCCCTCGATACCTCAGAGTTCGGTTCGCCGGTCCTCTCGGTCACCCCTTACCAGGTGAAGGTTAAGGGAGCGCCAGTGACCAAGCTTATGGTACGGTTGCGCGGCAATCCTCCTTTCACCATGAGCCGGAAAGGTGAGGTGCTGGTTTGGGATATCACCAACCCGGGCCCGGTGGCGGCGCCCAAGCTTCCCGCCGCCCCCGCCCCTGTGGCCGCCGTAAGGACCCCGCCCGCACCGAGGATTGCTGAAGAGCTGGCCCCACAGGCGCGCCAGGATGACAGCGGTATGTCCATGCCGAGCACCGAGACCGGCATTCGTACCCCGAGAAAGGTATATAAGGGTAGGCGGGTGACGCTTGAGTTCTCCGACGCCGATGTCAGAAGGATCTTCCAGCTCATCGCCGAGGTGAGCAACCTGAACTTCCTGATCGCCGACGACGTTACCGGCACCATCAGCATCAAGCTGGTGAACGTTCCCTGGGACCAGGCGCTCGACGTCATCCTCGATGCCAAGGGACTCGGGATGCAGCAGGAAGGGAATATCGTGCAGATCAAGCCCAAGGGGAAGATCCAGACCCAGGCTGAAGAAGAGCTTGCTGCCAAGAGGGCTGCGGAGCGAGCCATGGAGCTTAGGACCGCGGTGTTCGAGGTCAACTACGCCTCGGTCACCGATGTGGCTACCCAGTTCGCCGCGCTGAAGAGCGAGCGGGGCACCATTACCCGCGACGAGCGGACCAGCCGGGTCATCGTTAAGGACATTCAGCCGGCCTTGGACGATATGCGGCAGCTTTTAAGGACCCTCGACGCTCCGGAGAAGCAGGTGATGATCGAAGCCCGCATCGTTGAGGCCACCTCTACCTTTACCCGCGATCTTGGCGTCCAGTGGGGTCTCAACTTCAAGGACGCTTCGGCCTCAGTTCTCGGCATCAACACAGTCGACACCGGTTTCGGCGGGGTGGTATCACCGGCGGGTCCCGGGAGCTCAGGCTCCGGCGGCATCGGACTTGGCATGTCCTTCGGAAAGCTCACCAGCAACATCCAGCTCGATATGCGGCTTTCTGCTGCGGCTACCATCGGGCAGGTGAAGATCATCTCCACCCCGAAAGTGGTTACGCTCAACAACAAGGCGGCGAAGATCTCCCAGGGTCAGTCGATTCCGTATCAGACCACCTCAGCCGAGGGGACCAAGACCGAATTCGTCGAGGCGGCGCTGACGCTTGAGGTCACCCCGCACATTACGGCGGACGGCTCGGTCAGCATGAAGATCAAGGCAAGCAACAACTCCCCCGGCACCGGATCGCCCCCACCCATCAACAAGAAAGAAGCCACCACGGAACTCGTGGTCGCAAACGGCGAGACCACCGTCATCGGCGGTATCTATGTCGACAGCGATACCGAGTCAGATACCGGCGTCCCATTCCTGGCCGATATCCCGCTCTTGGGGTGGCTGTTCAAATCGAACACCAAACTCAAGACCAAGACAGAGTTGCTGATCTTTATTACACCCAAGTTAATGATCTAAGGAGTTTTTATGTTTAGAGGAATCGCCATTCGGTTCATCGTTGGATTGGTTTGTCTGTTGGCAATGGCCGGTTGTGGTAGTAAAGGCAACAGTGAGACTAGTGGTCAACTCAATCTCACCGTCACCAGTCAAAGTCCGACAGGCGGCTTGTTCACGATTAATGCAGAGGCTAGCTATAGCAATGCGGATGTTCCTGGCTCCCTGCAAGGATTTCCGATCAAGGTAACTTTTACCGCCCGCCGGCTTGACGGCACTATCATAAGAGTTGTGACCAGGAACCTGGACGCCAATTCGGCGGGGGTGGTGAATGCATCGCTTGACGTCACTCAGGGTAACGAAGTGATAATAGTGAACGTGGTCGCCAGTTCCGGAGGCTTGTCGGACCAGGAAACCATCGTCGTTCCCTCAATTGCAGCGATGACTTCCTCGCCTGCGGTTGTCGCCTTTCCGCAGGATGCTTTGGCAGGTTCCGCCCAAACGGTTACCATCTCGGGCGGTACGGCACCCTACCTTGCACAGATAGATGCTGCTCATCTGTCTGATATCTCGGTAACCGTCAATGGCAACTCCATCGTCCTTACCAAACTGAAAAATTCTGTGACCAATGGGGACGCAATATTGGCGACGCTCACAGTAAGCGATTCTTCCGGTGCCACCCCGATTGCCATAAACGTCTCGTACAACTGACATGCGCTACATGAGGAATTCAAAGATGACATCTGCTATGCCTAAAAAGGCGATTTTAACGCCGCTGCTCCTATTGCTTCTTCTGATACTTTCATCATGCGGTGGAGGCGGCGGGAGTTCAAGTTCCAGTGATAGTATAGATATTGGCGTGGGACCGGGTTCGTCATCGAATGCTACGCTTGCAGTTGCCAAGAGCGCTCTCCAGTTGTCCGAGAGCACTACGATATCCGCTACCTTCAAAGACTCAACCGGCACGCCAGTCAGCGGGATTCCCGTCACCTTTACAACTACGCTCGGGACTTTGACGCAACCGGGCACCTCCTTGGCGCTGCCGGCGAATGGTGTCTTGACCAACTCAGACGGCATGGCAACCGTAGCGTTGACTGCTGGATCAAGCTCTGGGCAGGGTCAGATAACAGCTTCTGCGACGGTAGATAATAAATTCGTGACCAAAACCACGCTGTTCAGCGTTAATTTGCCCAAACTAACGCTGAAGAACATAGTGCTCACAGGGAATACTACTGGGGCAATAGACTTCGGCAGTACCCAGAATATCAGTGTCGATGTGATGGACGAGAATAACGAACTATTCAAGTTGCAATCGGTTGACGTCATTTTCAGTTCGACTCAGGCGCAGGCTGGAAAGGCCACTATCAGCTCTCCAAGGCCCTCGGTTGACGGCAAGGTATCTGCTACTTACACTGCGGTGTCCGCTACCGGCGCTGATACAATAACTGCTTCTATTGCCGGTTCTTCAGTAACAATTCCCATTACTGTAAACGCCCTCAATGCAGGCTCTATTTCCTATGTTTCGGCTTCCCCGTTGTCAATCGGTCTCAAGGGGATGGGAGGCCTTGGGATTCAAGAGACATCAAGAGTGACTTTCCGAGTTGTAGATACGTCCGGATCGCCAAAATCCAACCAGCCGGTTACCTTCGCATTCAACACTGTTGGTGGCGGCAGTACCGGTTTAGGCGGGCTTTTGTTATTGCCAAGTAGCGGAAGTACAGGCAGCGACGGCACGGTTTCGACTATGGTTCAGGCAGGAACGATCGCTACTCCTATACGAGTCGTTGCTTCGACTACAGTAAACGGCGTTACCTTATCCACGCAGTCTGACCAGCTGGTCGCTTCGACAGGTATACCTGCGCAAGACAGTTACTCTGTTAGTTTCTCCAATCTAAATTCTCAATCCTTCAGGCATGACGGGGTCCAGGTAGATGTCACCGCCCGCCTCTCAGACCACTTTCACAACCCTGTGCCGGACGGTACCGCCGTGTACTTTACCACCACGGGCGGGTCGATAACTCCTTCCTGCACAACATCCGGCGGAGGCTGCACAGTTAAATGGACCAGTCAGGAACCCAGACCCGACAACGGCCGGGTAGTTATCCTTTCCTATGCTGTCGGGGAGGAGGCTTTTGTCGATTGGAATGGTAGTGGTTTTGCTGACTTTGGTGAATTCACTCCAGACACAGTTGCCTTTAGAGACGATAAATTCGCCTGCACTGGACTTCTTACTGCCGCTGCCGTTAAGCAGTGTGTTGTGAACGATGGCCAGTTGCCTTGGCTTGATTTCAATTCCAATACATGGGCTGTTGGAGCATCACATGTATTCCCTGATCCAGATCCCAGGTATATCGGCGTGTTGCAGGGAGTAGACCAAAACGGTACTCCTTATGCTGCCATGACCAACCCGCCTCCACGGCTCAAACACATTTTCAAGAACAGTCAGATTGTCATGTCCACGGATGACGCTCGAATCAGCTTCAAGCCGGTAACTACACCGGTTGTTCCAGATTCAACGGCAGTTACTGAAATCGCGCCGACAACTACCAGCACTACCATCACTGGGCCGGGACGATTCCAAGTACTTGTGAGTGATAAAAATGGGAATACGATGGCATCTGGCACCACCATCGCTGTCTCTGCGCCTTTTGGTGCCCTTACTGGGGATACCAGTATTACGGTTCCGCAAAACACCGGAGCCGGTCAAACGCTTACATTATCCATTGCTGCTTCGGACAGTCCCACAAATCGATCACCCGGATTGGTCACAGTTAAAGTGACGAGTCCCTCAGGACTAATAACGACGGGGTATATACCGATCTCTGGAAGTTTTTAACCATTCAACTCATAAAAATGCCAGAGATCTCTGGCATTTTTTATAGGAGGGCCATTTGTAACTGGCCCTTCTTCAGTAGCGTCACACTTTTGCACTGGAGTGGCACTGCTGGCGCTGCGTTGGATTGCCTACCAATATCACCCTTCGTTGATCAGGAGGGTGATATTGTTTTGATTATCACTGTAATTATTGATAGTATCCGCGCTGACGTCTCATTCAGGTACTGCTGCATTGGAGGTGTTGACCATGCCATTAGCTACAGAGACGCCTCATTTTGCTCCTGAAGCATATCTTGAGTGGGAGAAGGGAAATGAGACCAAGCACGAATACTTGAATGGCGAGGTCTTCGCCCTTGCGGGTGCGAAGGATGCTCACGTGACCTTGTGCATCAACCTGGTGAGCCAGTTGCACGCACATCTGCGTGGCGGTCCGTGCCGTATCTACATGGCGGACATGAAGGTTTCCGTTGAAAGGGCGAACGCGTTCTTTTACCCGGATATCGTGGTCACCTGCGATGAGAGAGACCGTGAAACGGAATATTTCAAACGTTTCCCAAAATTGGTAATAGAGGTGCTTTCAGAGAGCACCGCCGCCTTTGACCGCGGTAATAAGTTTTCCAGTTACAGAAAGCTCGACACTTTGCAGGAATACCTGCTGATCGACCCCGACTCGCTCAATGTCGACTGCTTCCGGTTCGATGAAAACTCCAGGCACTGGGTGCTCTATCCTTTTGCCGCAGGTGAGATTGTAGAGCTAGCCAGCATCGGTTTCTCGACCCCGATTGAGACACTGTACGAGAATGTTCAACTCTAGCTATTGAAACCAAGGTAGGCGAGGCGAGCCGAATGAGAAGCGATTAGATACCTGAAAAAAGTCCCCCTTAGAAAAAGGGGGATTTAGGGGGATTTGCCTTAAGGCGTCGTCTACACTCCGTAGCAACATGGGTAAAATCCCCCCCGACCCCCCTTTTACAAAGGGGGGAGGTTTTACGCTGCAGATCAGCAATAATCAGGAAACGAATTAAGAAACGGACTCATGCCCAGCTGCACTGCGTCCGTTTTGATCCAAGGAGAATGCATGTTTAGATACCTTACCGCGGGCGAATCGCACGGCCCGCAGTTGACCGCAATAGTTGAGGGAATTCCTTCCGGGCTCAAAATCACCGAAGCTGACATCAACGTTGACCTGGCCCGCCGGCAGGGCGGCTATGGCCGCGGCGGCAGGATGCAGATCGAGACCGATCGGGTTCGCATCCTCTCTGGCGTACGCTGGGGCGAGACCATGGGATCACCCATAACGCTTGCGGTCGAGAACTCCGACTGGGTGAACTGGGAAAAGCGCATGTCCCCCTACGAGGAGCACCGCGACGATAGCATCCGGGTTACCCGGGCGCGCCCGGGTCATGCGGACCTTCCCGGCGCCATGAAATACGACCAAAACGACGTCCGGAACATCCTGGAGCGCTCCAGCGCCCGCGAGACTGCGGTTCGCGTTGCGGTCGGCGCCGTTGCCAAATGCTACCTTTCCCGCTTCGGCATTGCCGTTACCGGTTGCGTGGTCGAGTTGGGTGGCGTGAAGGCTACCCGTCCGGATCTGGGCGTCAAGGCGTTGCAGGAAATGATCGCGGCCTCGCCGCTTTATACCTATGACGCTGAAGCGGAACTCGAGATGATCGCCCTGATCGACCGTGCCAAAGCTGACGGCGATACGCTGGGCGGGGTGGTACAGGTGCGGGTGACCGGCGTGCCGGTAGGTCTCGGGAGTCACGTGCAGTGGGACAGGAGGCTCGATTCGCGTCTGGCTGCCGCTGTCATGAGTATTCAGGCCTTTAAGGGTGTGGAGATCGGCGACGGTTTCGAGACCGCCAGAAAGCCCGGATCCAAAGTTCACGACGAGATTTTCTTTGACGCGCAGCGGGTTGCCCGTGGCGAGCGCACCGGTTTCTACCGCAACACAAACAGCGCGGGGGGGCTTGAGGGAGGTATCTCAAATGGCGAAGAGATCGTCATCTCCGGCGCCATGAAGCCGATTCCGACACTCTACACGCCGCTGCAGTCTGTCGACATCCTGACCAAAGAGCCGTTTGAGGCTACCGTCGAGCGCTCCGACGTCTGTGCCGTGCCGGCCGCTTCCGTGGTTGCCGAGGCGGTTGTCGCCATCGAAGTAGCCGCGGCATTCATGGATAAATTCGGCGGCGACTCCATCGCCGAGACCGCCAGAAACTATGCATCGTACATCGAGTACCTCAGAGAGTTCTAGGATGGGTCGAAGGCTTTGATCTAAATTGAATCTTGGCGGCTCGAATGCTTTTCACCCTCCCCCAGCCCCTCCCATCTGGAGGGGGTAACATCTTAATCTCGTTCCCAAGCTCCAGCTTGGGAGCGTAAATGCTATAAGAAGCTCCGATGCAACGACTCAAAGCTGGAGCTTTTCCAGCGATTGCATTCCCAAGCTGGAGCTTGGGAACGAGAAATCTGCTCTCTAGTGGGTGAGGGTGCCGCTCTATACGATTCCTCAACCGAAAGTCCCCTCTCCCCTTGTGGGAGAGGGTTAGGGAGAGGGGTGATTGAACCTACTGATTGCCTAAGGACATCTTTTGAAGAATATATTTCTCACAGGTTTCATGGGTTGCGGCAAAACCAGCGTGGGGCGCGTGTTGTCTACCAAGCTTGGCTGCGATTTCATCGATCTGGATGAAGCTATCGTGCGCGAGGCCGGGATCAGCATAAAGGAGATCTTTTCCTCCCAGGGCGAACCGGCCTTCCGGCTGCTTGAGTCACACACGCTGGCCAAAATCTCCACCCGCTCGGGCGTCGTAGTTTCCACTGGAGGCGGCGTAGTGATCGCTTCGGAAAACAGGGCCATCATGCGGCACTCCGGCTCCATTGTAAATCTGACTGCCAGCGTTGAGACGATTGCGGCGCGCCTGACCGGCGACAGCGAGCGCCCTCTGCTTGAGGGAGACGCCTCCACTGAGCGGGTCCGAAATATGCTCTCCGGTCGTGAAGAATTCTATAAGGATGCCGATTTCCGCATCGATACCAGCACTAAAACAGTCGAGGCTGTAGCTGCCGAAATCCTCGATGCACTCAAGGGGTCCCTGTGACAGTGGAAATCATCAACGTGGCTCTCGGCGAGCGGAGCTATGACATCACTCTTGGTGCCGGGATTCTCGATAGCGTGGGCTCGCTATGCCGCGAGTTGAAACTCTCCGGAACCGCGGCAGTGGTCTCCAACAGCACCGTGGCGCCGCTTTACTACGAACGGGTGCGCGCTTCAATGGAGGCCGCCGGCTATCCGGTCTTTCTGGTGTCGCTTCCCGACGGCGAAGGATTCAAGAACAGCGCCACCCTGAATCTCATCTATGACGCTCTGGTCGACGCCTCTTTGGATCGCGGCTCTTTCATCCTTGCTCTGGGAGGCGGAGTGATCGGAGACATGGCGGGCTTTGCAGCGTCCAGCTACCTGCGCGGCATTCCGTTTGTGCAACTCCCCACCACGCTACTCTCCCAAGTCGACTCAAGCGTAGGCGGCAAGACCGGCATCAATCACCCCAGGGGAAAGAATCTGATCGGGGCCTTTTACCAGCCGCGGGCGGTACTGATCGACGTTGCCACTCTCGATACCTTGCCGGAAAGGGAATTCCTTAGCGGGCTGGGCGAAATCATCAAATACGGCGCCGTGCTGGATCAGGAATTCTTCTCCTTTCTGGAACAAAATGCGGAACGGCTTCTGGCACGCGACAAATCTGCACTGATTCACGCGGTCGGTCGCTCCTGCGCCATCAAAGCCCGGGTGGTTGAATTGGACGAGAGGGAAGGGGGGCTGCGCGCGGTTCTTAACTACGGCCACACGCTGGGGCACGCCGTGGAAACCCTGACCGGTTACACCCGCTACCTGCATGGCGAGGCCGTTGCTATCGGTATGGTGCAGGCCGCCCGGATCTCCCGGGCATACGGCTTTTGCAGCCAGGCCGAGTGCGACAGAATCGAGTCGCTTTTAAACCTGCTCGGGCTTCCCCTGGAGCTTCCCGCCTTCTCAGCCCGGCAGTACGCCGAGGCGCTTTCACACGATAAAAAGGTGCGCGACAGCGGACTGTTATTCATATGCAATTTTGGCATCGGCGGGTACCGGATGGAGAAAGTAACGGACCTGACAGCGCTTTTGGAGATCTGTGGCATAGGAGAGTGACATGGTAGAGGATGCGATTTCGTTTTGGACGGATATTCAGCGTTACGAAGACATGTTGGTGGCGGACCCGCGCTCCTACTGCTTTGCCCCGCTATCCGAACTGTACCGAAAGCTTGGCCTGATTGACGATGCTATCTCGGTCGCCAAAAAAGGCTGCGACTTGCATCCCGACTACCCCGGCGGCTTTTTCACGCTGGGGGCCGCTTACTACGCCAAGGGGCTCATGCCGGAGGCGAGGCAGGCCCTGGAGCGGGCAGTCTCCATCAACGGCGACAATCTCCCGGCCGAGAAGCTGCTGGGGCAGATCTATGTGGAGGCGGGAGAAGTCGCACTGGCAGAAAAGGTTCTGCAACGCGTGCTGCAGCAAAGCCCGGACGACATGGAAGCCACGCTTTTGCTTCGCTCTGTCGCCTCGACCGGTGCTGCTAGTCAGGAACAGGAAGAGTTACTGGAGGAGGCTGATGTTATCGAGGAACTGACCGAGATCCTCGATGAGCCGCAGCTCCCTGAAACCGCCGACATTTCCGGCTTCGCTGAAGCCGCTGAAACCGCTGAAAACACCGGCTTCGCCAAGACCGCTGAACCTGCCGATCTCTCCGGGTTCGCCGAACTCACTGAGCTTGCCAGCCTTTCCGGGTTCGCCGAGGTCGGCGCCGGGAGGCCCGAGGTAGCTCCCGCCCCGGCTGCCGCGCAATCTCCCGACGAGGAATTCGCCGGTTTCGAGCAGTCCGACGATTTCTGGGCCATTGAGGCTCCGGAAGAGGCATCGGATCGGGAGCTATCGAGGGCGTTTGAAGAACCGGAGCAACTCGAAGGGGTGAGCGAAGCAGCTGCATTAGAGGCATTCGCAGCATTTGAGGCTTCGAGCGCTTTTGAACTCTCCGAACTGCCAGAAGTATCCATTCAACCCGACCAGTCTGACCGATTCGACCTGTCCGAAGAATTCGAAGCCGATACCTTTGAGGAGCTGGGGTCCTTTGAAGCAATAGAGACTCAGAGCGCAGCGCCGCAGCCCAGGCGGGATCCGCTGACTACTGCAACCATGGCAGAGCTCTACGTTACTCAGGGTTATACAGACAAGGCACTCACCATTTATCAGGAACTGCTCTTTGCGGATTCGACCAATGAATCGTACCGTTTGAGATGCGCTGAACTGAAGGAACTACGGGCACGCCAACAAGAGGCGCAACAACCTGCGCGACCGGCAGCGCATCCCGAGGCTCTGGCACCAAGACCTGAGGTCATGACACCACGGCCAGAGGCAGCTGCTCCGCAACGCACGGCAGCTGCCCCGCAACTGGATGTCGAAGCTGAGCTTAACAGTTGGCTGGAAAACATAAGGAGAAGAAAAGATGGGGTTTAGGGCAATACTGAAGACGATAGTCGAGGAGAGCTGCGGCGGCCTTGGCGGGGTCATTATGGGATATGACGGCATAGCCATCGACGAATACCTGCAGGAAGGTGGCGGGATCGACGTCCAGATACTGGCCATCGAGTACGCCTCCATCCTGAAGGAAATCAAGCGGACCATCGGCGTGCTGCAGACCGGCGAGTTGGAGGAGGTCTCCATTATCAGCGAGCGTTGCAGCGTTATCGTGCGCGGCATAAGCGACGACTTCTTCGTGGCGCTGGTGATGGCAGCCGACGGCAACTTCGGCAAGGGGCGCTACCTCTTGAAACGTGAAGCCCCACGCCTCAGGGAAGCGCTGCAATGAGCGGCGCCCCGCATAAGATCCTCGTGCTGCACGGTCCCAACCTGAACCTGCTCGGCACCCGCGAACCCGGCGTCTACGGGCACACCACGCTTGAGGGGATCAACGAAGCGCTGGCGGCCCTGGCCGACGAGCTCTCCGTACAGATCAGAACGCTGCAGTCAAACAGCGAGGGAGCCTTGGTCGATGCCATCCAGGGGGCGCTAGCCGACTGCCATGCTATTCTGATCAACCCCGCAGCCTACACCCATACCAGTGTTGCAATCCGCGATGCAATTGCAGCAACTGCACTGCCGACCGTTGAGGTACATCTCTCCAACGTGCATGCCCGGGAGCCCTTTCGCAGCCACAGTTACATTGCGCCGGTTGCGGTCGGTCAGATCTGTGGATTCGGGCCGGACAGCTATCTTTTGGGGCTTCGCGCCCTGGTGAGCCAGCTGGAAAAATAGATTGTCATACGGAGAGTATTATGTTAAAGAACAGAATCTCTGCGGCCAGGGAGGGCCTGAAGCGGATCGGAGCCGACTTGCTTCTTGTGTCAAACCTTAGCAACATCAGGTATTTGACGGGCTTTACCGGCAGCGAGGCATTGCTGATTCTCTCGCCCGACGATGGATGGTTCCTTACAGATTCCCGTTACACCTCTCAAGCTAAAACAGAGGTTGTCGGCGTGCAGGTTGTTCAGTTTGCCAACCGGATGGAGTCGCTGGTTGGCATCCTGCAACAGGCGGGCGCCGCCAAGGTTGCCTTCGAAGCCGGATACACCAGCGTTGCCGTGTATCAGGAACTCTGCAGCAAGATCCCCGGCATAGAGTGGGTCCCGGCAGACTCCGAACTGACGCCGATCCGGACCGTGAAGGATGCTGACGAGCTTGAGATTCTTGAGCGGGTGGCGGAAATTGCCTCGCAGGCGCTGCTCGACATCGTCGGCGCGCTGCGGCCCGGTGCGGTTGAGAGCGAGGTAGCCTGGGCGCTTGAGGTCGCCATGAGGCAAAGAGGGGCTGAAGGAAAATCCTTCGACTTCATCGTTGCCTCAGGGGAGCGGGGCGCACTGCCGCACGGCAAGGCTTCAGATAAGATAATTGCCGCCGGTGAACTGGTCACCCTCGATTACGGCGCGTTCTACCGGGGCTACTGCTCCGATGAGACCGTCACCGTATGTCTGGGACAGCCGGACAGCCGTCAGCTCGAAGTGTACGAAACAGTCAGGATGGCGCAGGAACTGGCCATCAATGCGGTAAAGCCAGGGATGGCCTTCAAGGAACTGGACGCCATCGCGCGCGATTACATCGCCGGGAAGGGATACGGCCAGTACTTCGGGCACGGTCTGGGGCACGGCATAGGCCTCGATATACATGAGCACCCGACCGTATCGCCCAGAAGCAGCACCATTATCGAAGAGGGGATGGTCTTCACCATCGAACCCGGCATATATATACCGGATTGGGGCGGGGTGAGAATAGAGGACAGCGTGGTCGTGGAGAACGGCGGCTGCCGGCGGATCACCCAGGTGCCCAAGGCGCTGATGATCCTATAGTGGAAGAGCAAACATAAAACAGGTCCAACCCGGACTTGACGCAGCGGCTGCATTTCTATTGCAATCAAAAGGAGACAAGACGTGGATATAAAAGATCTTAAGATGCTGATCAAGATGGTTACCGAGACCGACATTACCGAGTTCGAGCTGGAAAACGCCGAGGACAAGGTTGTCATAAAGAGAGGTTGTACTTCAGCACCCCAGTACCAGATGCAGCAGCCGGTATCCTACCAGTATGCTCCTGCTGCCGGCGTCGCTCCTATGGCAGCCCCGGTTGCCGCAGCAACCGCAGCAGTCGAGGCGGAAGCCGGTGACGTGGTTACCTCCCCCATCGTCGGCACCTTCTACCGCGCTCCCTCTCCCGAGTCCCCTTCCTACGTCGAAGTCGGCCAGATCGTAGAGAAAGGCGAAGTCCTTTGCATCGTCGAGGCAATGAAGCTGATGAACGAGATCGAAGCCGAGTACCGTTGCAAGATCGTGCGGATCTGCAAAGAAAACGCCACCCCGGTTGAGTACGGCGACCAGCTTTTCATCGTGGAGAAACTCGGCTAAAGGGCACACCCAGGAGATCAATACATGTTTCATAAAGTACTAATCGCCAACAGGGGTGAAATTGCCCTCAGGATCATCAGGACCTGCAAGGAGATGGGGATCAAGACGGTTGCCGTCTACTCCACAGCCGACAGGGAATCCCTGCATGTGAAGCTTGCCGATGAGAGCGTCTGCATCGGCCCGGCTCCCAGCCTTTCCAGCTATCTGAACATCAACGCCATCATCTCCGCGGCCGAGCTGACCGACGCCGAAGCGATCCACCCGGGTTACGGCTTTCTCTCCGAGAACCCCGTTTTCGCCGAGATCTGCGAGAAATGCGGCATCACCTTCATCGGACCCACCGCCGAGAGCATGCGCATCATGGGCGACAAGATCAGCGCCCGTCAGGCCGTCATCAAGGAAGGGGTACCGATCCTCCCCGGAACCAAGGAAGGGGTGCATGATGTCAACGAGGCTATCCGCGTAGCCAAGGAGATCGGCTTCCCGGTCATCATCAAGGCAACGGCGGGCGGCGGCGGGCGCGGCATGAAGATCGTCCATTCCCCGGCCGGACTCCCGAACGCATTCGCCACGGCAAGGGCCGAGGCGCAGTCCGGTTTCGGCAACCCGGAAGTATATATCGAGCGCTACTGCGAGTCTCCGCGCCACGTAGAGATCCAGATACTTGCCGACAAGCACGGCAACGTAATCCACCTGGGCGAGCGCGACTGCTCGATCCAGCGCCGCCACCAGAAGGTGATCGAGGAAGCACCCTCCTCGGTAACCACCCCCGAGCTGCGCGCGCGCATGGGCGAGGCCGCTGTCCGGGCTGCCAAGGCGGTAAATTACTGCAGCGTCGGCACCATGGAGTTCCTGGTCGACAAGAACAACGACTTCTTCTTCATGGAGATGAACACCCGCGTGCAGGTGGAGCATCCGGTAACCGAGATGGTAACCGGCGTGGACGTGGTCAAGGAGCAGATCCGCTCCGCCTACGGCCTCAAGCTGCGCTATACCCAGGATGATATCCAGATCAAGGGGCACGCCATCGAGTGCCGGATCAACGCCGAGGACTCGATCAAGTTCACCCCTTCCCCCGGCAAGATCACCGACCACCACACACCGGGCGGTCTGGGCGTAAGGGTAGATTCCTTCGTATATACCAACTACACCGTGTTGCCGCACTACGACTCCCTGATCGCCAAGCTGATCGTGCATGCCGACACCAGGGAAGAGGCGATCAAGCGGATGGCGCGGGCACTCGACGAGTACATCGTCGAGGGGATCAAGACCACCATTCCGTTTCACAAGAGGATCATGGCCAACAAGGACTTCATTGAAGGTAACATAGACACCGGCTTCATCGAGAGACTGGTACTGGAGTAACTATGGACTTTCCCGAAGAGCTGAAGTATAGCAAGGAACATTTGTGGGTGCGTGTTGAGGGAAACCGTGCTGTTATCGGCATAACCGACCACGCGCAGGCCGAACTGGGTATCATCACCGCAATCGAGCTTCCCGAGGCCGGCGATGAACTGGAACAGGACGACTCCTTCGGCTCCATCGAAGCGAGAAAGACTGTGGCAGATCTTTATGCCCCTCTTTCGGGAACCGTCATCGAGGCAAACGGCGAGTTGCACAACGCTCCCGAATTCGTCAATGATGATCCCTACGACTCCGGTTGGCTGGTGGTGATCGACATGGCCGATCCGGAGGAGTTGAACCTCCTCATGTCGGCCGAGGTCTATGAAGACTCCGTCTCCGTAAGCGACGAAGACTAAAGCACCGAACCGAAGCGTTTTGAAATACTGGTAAGGAAAAAGGCGAGATACTCTCTCGCCTTTTTCCGTTTCTCCGCCTCCGCCTAATCAACCCCATCCCCACCCCGACCCTCCCTTGAAGGAGAGGGGGCTATTAGTTGTAGGTCGGGTTACGCGATGAGACTGCTAACCCAACGCGACTACCCGACTAATAGCGGTAAGTTAAGGGGTTGCCGGCGAATCGCTCCCCTCCCTTTATGGGGGGGGGGAGGGGGGGAGGGTTAAGCTCACACCGGCTTTTCACCCTCTCCCCATCCCTCTCCCATCAGCCTTCGCCAAGGCTACGGCTGACAAGTCAAGGGAGAGAGGGCCTGTGCAGCACACTAAGTTCCCCAAATTCTTGACTTTGCCTAAAGCCTCTCCCCTGCGCCTTGTGTTTGGAATTTGTGCTTAGGATCTTTGCCTCAAAGCCTTTCCTGCGTCTCCGCGTCTCCGCGTTAAAGAATTTCTTTGTCTCTGTCATCTATAGTCGCGAACCTCCCTCTCCCTGCCAGAACCAGTTTCACCTTGATATTGCCCCCTTATTGCTATAGTCTTAGCGCCGCTGTTTGGCACCAAACCATTGCGGGGTTTTTACTTGTGACACTTAGCATCGGACACATACAGTACGCAAACTGCACTCCCATCTTCTCTGCACTCTCCTCCAATTTCGATTGCACTGGTTACCGTTTCGTGGACGGGGTCCCGGCCCAGCTGAACGCCATGCTGAGAAGCGGCGCACTCGACCTGAGCCCCTCCTCCTCCATCGAATATGCCACGGCCCACGAGCAGTACTGCCTGCTCCCCGAACTCTCCATCAGCGCCATCGGCCCGGTTAAAAGCGTCTTTCTCTTCTCGCGCGTGCCGATCGAGGAACTAGACGGCTGCCCGATCGGCTTGAGCGCCGAATCGGATACCTCGGTAAACCTCCTCAAGGTACTGCTGGTCAAAAAATACGGCTTCAGCAACAGCTTCGAGCGCACAACATTACCCCTTTCAGAGGCACTGACGCAATACCCGGGCCTGCTTTTAATCGGCGACAAAGCTCTCAAGGGTGCCGCCGCTGCCGGAGCACTGCACTGCTACGATCTGGGCCAGCTCTGGTACGAGTTTACCGGACTACCCTTCGTGTTCGCGCTCTGGATCGTCAGAATGGATGCCGCCAGGGCAAAACGCGCCCAACTCAGCGCACTTTGCCGCGATCTGATCGCCGCCAAAAAACTTGCCTACGCGAGCTACCCTGAAATAGCAGCGAACTGCCCGGAGCGGGAATGGTTAGGGGTGGAGGAACTGGTAGATTACTGGCGCACCATCTCCTACGAGCTCACCCCGGCACATCTGGACGGCGCGCGCTGTTTCTTCCGGCACGCCTTTGAGATGGGACTGATCCCGAGCCTGCCGGAGCTCCGTTTCTTCGATCCGGCAGCCGCCTGAGCGGGAAGGCCATGACCAGAGAGAAGACGCACAAAGGCGGGCATGGCGAGCGGTTGCCACTCTCATTCGAGCCATCGATAACCGGCACTGTCGGGGGAGCGCCGACAGTGCAGCTTGCGCTTTTCACCAGGGCAAGGTGGATGATCCTGCTCATCCTTTACGTCTACGCCCTTTACGCCGGAACCTTCTACTCCTTCAGCCGCTTCGGCTTCTTTCTTTCCAAAAACCAGACCGCCTTTCTGCTCCTTAGCCTGGGCTGCGTCATACTGTTCAACCTCTCCTATCAAAACGCCTCCAGGCGCCTGTCCCGTTTCCGGTACGCCAATCACCTGCAGGTTTTCCTCGACATGCTGCTCGTGACGGTGCTGATCCACTTCAGCGGCGGAGCCGCCAGCTGGGTCTGGACCCTCTATCTCATCGTCAGCATAGAGACGGTTTACCTGCTAAAGAGCCGCAGCGAGATCTGGTTCGCCTGGTGCTCCGGCATGCTGCTTTACGGCGCGCTCCTTGCCTGTGAGCATTCCGGCGTCATCCAGAACATCCGCATGCCGTTCGTCGACCCGCAGCTGGCCGGTGACAGCACCTATCTGCTCCTGATCTGGTTCTGGGTCGCCATCCTGAACGCCGCAATATCGGTCATCGGTTTCCACCTGATGTCGGTATCGCGGGGCGAGACGCTCCAGCTCAGGGAGAGCGAGCAGCGTCTGCTGGCCTTTCTGGAGTACGCCAACGACCTGATCCAGATGAACGCCCCCGACGGACGCTTCATCTACGCGAACCGCGCCTGGCTCCGGGCCTTCGGCTACCAGAAGGAGGACCTGGCCGCGCTGACCCTTGCCAACCTGGCACACCCGGACGCCAGTGCTGCCGTGCTGGAGGAGTTCGGACGGGTGCTTGGCACCGGGGAGAGCGGCTCGCTGGATACCGTCTTCCTGGCCAAGGACGGCTCTTCCATCAACATGGAGGGGAACTTATCCTGCAGTTTCCGCGGCAAAGAGCCAGTTGCGGTCTGGGCCATCTGTCGCGACGTCACCAAAAGAAAACGGGCGCACCAAGAGCTGTACCGGATGGCTCATCACGACGTGCTGACCGACCTTCCCAACCGGCAGCTGCTCATGGACCGGCTCCATCAGTTGCGCGGTATGGCGAACCGCACCGAACACAAAATGGCGGTGCTTTACCTCGACCTGGACCTCTTCAAGAGCGTTAACGACACCCTTGGGCACGCCATCGGCGATAAGCTTTTACAGGCTGCGGCGGCCCGGCTGACAGCGTGCGTGCGCGAGACGGATACCGTGGCCAGGATTGGCGGAGATGAATTCGTGGTCGCGCTTGCCAACCTGCGCGACGCTGCAGGGGCAGAGACTGTGGCGAGGAAAATCCTGCAGGCGCTTTGTACGCCCTATCAGATAGAGTCGCACGAGCTGCTGATCACCTCAAGCATCGGTATCAGCATGTATCCTGAGGATGGTAATGAGTTGGATGAACTTCTGGACAAGGCGGATAGCGCCCTTTACTGCGCCAAGGAGCGGGGGAGGGGGCGGTACATGAAATACGCCGATATGCAGGAGGGACAGGCCGGTGCGGTAGTTGAGGCAGGTCCTATAGATCAGGGTGTAACCGTAGAAGATGCAGAATCGAAGGTGGCGTGAAGCTTCGGCTAGGGAATTTCAAGAGTCCCCTCTCCCTCCGGGAGAGGGAGAGCTTGTAGGGCTGGCGGAAAATCTGATCAGGTTGCCAATTGCCGAGCCTTGTAGCTCTTCTAAATGGTCCCTTCCTGTTTTCTCTTTAAATAATCGGCGAGTATCTCAGCGTGGTCGAAACAAAGCGGCTGCGGCAGGGCATCAATGGGAAAGACGGCCAACCCCGAGGCATCATCTCCAGCCTTCGGTGTGCCGTACCCCTTGGCAACATAGACGGTAGAGATGTTGTGGCTGCGGGCATCACGCGCCGGATCCGAATAGCAGCCTAAAAGCCGCAGTTCAGTCACCGTTAGTGAGGTCTCCTCAAGGGTCTCCCGCTTCGCAGCGTTCTCCAGGGATTCGCCATAATCCACAAATCCACCAGGGATGGCCCAGCCATAGGGCTCGTTTTTCCGCTCGATCAGTACGATCCCCTCGGCAAGCTCAATGATGACGTCGACGGTCGGCAAAGGATTACGATACTGCTTGACCTTCTCTCCGCAGGCCGGGCAGGCGAGATAATCAAAAGGCATGGCTCCCCCCTAAATGGCAGATTTCACGCAAAAAAAAAGGGAGGACACTGGGTCCTCCCTTTCTGAAGCGTTGCCGCTCGACACGGAATACTACTTTTTCTTCTTGGCGCCTGCAGCCTTCTTGGAAGCCTTGAGCGGGTTGACTTTGGCGTCGTCGGTCTTCAGCTCAACCTTGACGTGTGTAGCGAAGTTGCAAAGGCCTGCGGACCATTTTTTCTCGGGTGACGGGTATGCGTTGCACACCTTGCCAGTGGTTCCCTCAACGACCCTCTCACAACCTTCGCAGTTCTCCACTATCAGCTGGCAAGAGCCTTCGGTAAAGACACATCCTTGTTTTCCCCAGAAGGTACACTCGGCACCAGGAAGTACGGTTTGACATTGCATGTTTAAAACCTCCTAAAATCTTTTGTTCGTAATCGTTGACAGGAGTCACTCTACCAATTTCGAAAGAAAAATGTCAACTCTAAAAATTCAGCTCTTTTTTGGTAATGCTTGACTCTCAAAATCCTTTGCATTAATCTCTAGTAATTCTTTTTCAAGCTGCTCTGCGTGCGGGTTTTCGGGCCTTGAAGGCGCAGTTGAAGGTGGCATCTTGCCATCCGTAGCTACTTTTATCTAGGAGGGTTTTTATGCAGCGTATCACCTTTGGCACCTCTGGCTGGCGCGGCATCATGTGTGAAGATTTTATCTTTGAAAATGTAAAGGTGGTCACCCAGGCAATTGCCGATAATGTTAAAGCATCCGGGGAGGCTGACAAGGGAATAATTGTCGGTTACGACTCCAGATTTATGGGCGAGTCCTTTGCCCGCGAGTGCGCGCGCGTCCTGACCGGCGCCGGTATCAAGACTTTCCTCTGTGTGCGGGACACGCCAACCCCGGTAATCTCCTTCGAAATACTAAGACGCAGCACAGCAGGCGGCATCAACTTCACCGCGAGTCACAATCCCCCCGAGTATAACGGTATTAAATTCTCTCCCTCCTCAGGCGGGCCTGCGCTCCCTGAAACCACCAATGATATAGAGCGGCGCGCCAACGAGATGGCAGGCGAAATCTGCTACAAGGAATGCTCGCTGGACGAGGCGATGCAGAAGGGACTTCTGATTGAGATCGATCCGATGCAGGCATATCTCGATGACCTGTCGCAAAAGGTGGATTTCTCCGTCATTGCCAAACTCGGCACCATCGCGGTAAATCCGCTCTACGGTACGGCGCGCGGCTATCTGGCTGAGCCGCTGAAGGCGCACGGAGTTCAGGTCGTGCAGATGAATGCCAACCGGGACCCTTATTTTGGCGGTTTCCCCCCTGAACCTTCCGAGAAGTACATCCAGGATTTCATCAAGCTGGTGCAGCAGGATCCGGAGATCCACCTCGGCATTGCCACCGACGGCGACGCGGACCGCTTCGGCATCGTAGACGGCGACGGCAGTTTCATCGAACCCAACTACATCATCGCGCTGCTCCTTGATTACCTGATCAGGGTGAAGGGGATGACCGGCGGGGTAGGGCGCTCGGTTGCCACCTCGCACCTGATCGATGCCGTGGCAAAGCTGCATGGCGTGGAGGTATTCGAGACGCCGGTAGGCTTCAAATACATCGGCGAGTTGATCAGCCAGGACAAGATCATCATCGGCGGCGAGGAAAGCGCCGGTCTCACCATCAAGGGACACGTGCCCGAGAAGGACGGCATCCTGGCCTGCCTGCTGGTGGCCGAGATGGTAGCGCGCGAGGGGATGCCGGTAAAGGCTCAGTTGGAGCGGCTTTACAGCAAGGTAGGGCGCTACCTCACCAAGCGGATCAACATCACCCTTTCCCCGGAACTGGAAGCCGTGTTCCCCGAGAGGATTGCGGCCACGCCCTCTAGTTTCGCCGGCGAAGCGGTCAAAGAGCGGATAACCGTGGACGGCAACAAGTTCATCCTGGAAGACGGCAGCTGGCTGCTGTTCCGCAAGTCAGGAACCGAGCCGGTAGTGCGTCTCTACTGTGAGGCGTCCAGCGAAGAGCGTCTGCAGGCCCTGGTCGAAGCCGGACGACAATTCATCTGCGGCTAGCGGAACACAATATTTCAAGGCAGTATACACAACACGGTGCCGTATAAAGAGGCATGCCCTGCGGAACATACATTCTTCTGCAGGGCATGTTTTTGTGTTGTACCAAGCCGACTTCGCATGCTTTCAGACGCTGACACCTTGTTTTTCCCGGCATCTTCCGCCCCCTCGGCCGATGATGCCGCTCCCTTCCCTGGAGGAGCGGAAAAAGGAGCGGGAATTGCATCGTCTGTTGACCTAGGTCAATGGGATAGAGATACCTGAGTGCTACGCTGTGATATCAGACACGTTTTTGGGTTCTCTTTCAACAAGCTTTGCGCTATATTAACCGGACTATTTTAGAGGAGGGTCTATGTGGGACTATACTGATAAGGTAAAAGAACATTTCCTCAACCCGAGGAACGTTGGCGAGATAACGGATGCGGATGCAGTTGGCGAGGTTGGCAGCCTGGCCTGTGGCGACGCCCTTAAGCTGTTTATAAAGCTGGACGAGAAGAAAGAGCGCATTGTGGACGCGAAGTTTCAGACCTTCGGCTGCGGCAGCGCCATCGCTTCATCCTCCGCCCTCACCGAAATGGTGAAGGGTAAAACCCTTGATGAGGCGCTTCAAGTCACCAATCAGGAGATCGCGGACTTCCTGGGCGGCCTCCCCGAAGAAAAGATGCACTGCTCGGTGATGGGACAGGAGGCGCTTGAGTTGGCGATCGCCAAATACCGCGGCGTCGAGGCCCCCAAGCACGACCACAGCCACGATCACGCCGACACCGAAGGCGAGATCGTCTGCAAATGCTTCGGCCTCACCGATACTTTCCTCAGGAAGGTGATCACTTCCAACAAGCTCCATACCGCTGAGCAGGTTACCCACTTCACCAAGGCAGGCGGCGCTTGCGGCGGCTGCATCCCGAAGATAAAGGCGATAATCGCCGAAGTACTGGGTGAGGAAAAGAAGGTTGCCCAGGACAAGCCTGCGGTGAAACTGACCAATCTGAGGAAGATGCAGTTGATCCAGGAGACCCTGGAGAACGAGATCCGTCCTCAGCTTTGGGCCGACGGCGGAGATCTTGAGCTGATCGACATCGACGGTTCCAACGTGCAGGTCGCCTTCCGCAAGGCATGCGCCGGCTGCGCCTCCTCCGGCAACACCGCCAAATTCGTGGAGCAGAAGCTGCGCGAGATGGTCTCCAGCGATATCAACGTCCAGGAGGTACAGGGATGAAGGAGATCTATCTTGACAATAACGCCACCACCAAGGTGGATGAGCGGG
>Ga0209317_1000142_pt1 | contig 95614 bp, 97 predicted proteins | sample RifGroB2_FD_183994 | JGI IMG/M metagenome (GOLD analysis project Ga0209317, IMG submission 183994) | Soil microbial communities from Rifle, Colorado, USA - Groundwater B2 (SPAdes) (version 2) | ecosystem: Environmental > Terrestrial > Soil > Unclassified | place: Rifle, Colorado | collected... | reverse complement strand
ATTGGATACGACCTTCTGTAAGTCTTCCATAAACCGGTTGAATGCCGTGCACACATCGCCGATCTCGTTTTGTCCAAGATACGGCAGGCGGCGCGTTAGGTCATTGCCTATTTGAGAAAGTTCGCGTCGTATGATATCGGAAGGCTCATTCATCTTGCGCAATAGAGAATATATAGGGAGAAGGGAAAGTACTATTACAATACCGGCTATTTTGCCGATGTCCTTCGCCACCTTCCATACATAGCCCTTTAATCTTTCCGCAGGGAAGACCGCTGTGATCTCTCCTCCATTTTTCACATCTTTAAGATTAACGTTAACGATGTAAAGCCAGTTTTTTCTATCGAGGTGTGTGCTTTTTCTGCCGGATGCGATGCCCCTTAACATCTCGACTTCAGAATCCTTAACATCTCGACTTCAGAATCGCTTTTGACAAATTCATGCTCTATATGTTGAGGCGGGATTGCATCGGAGAATTCGGTCTTCTCCATCCCCTTCGATCTCCCCGATATCTTCAGATACTTTACGCCGGAGACATTATATAGAGACTTAGCGTTCTCGGAACGCAGCATAATGACGTCTCCGCCGTCGACGCCTCTGGCGGCAAGGTCCGCAACGGGCTGTAATGCTACATCGGAAAGTCGTCCGTATTCATCTATAGCCGCCTTTGAATCCCTGTAATACAGAAAGATGCCGAAAATAAAAACCGCAAAAAGCAGCATTCCCAATATACCTATAAGAACCGGAGTTTTAATGGTCTTATAAGCCTTTATCGATAGATAGTTCTTTATCGTCATATCTTCTCTCCATTCGTCCATTTATTTCCTGCATAAATGGCAATACGACTTAACTAATTGTTCTAAATAATACAATAGGGGGGACTTCCGTCCCCCCTTATCATCACTTCAATAGACCCGCCGCTATCGCAGCTTCATTGATAGCCTTATAGTTGGCAGGTTTTGTCGGTATGAACCTCTTTGTCCTCATGAGGTCGAGTATCTCTTTGTACTCCGGATTATTGTGGTCGAGCTTCAAGAGCGCCGCTTTTATTTTCTCTACAAGTCCTTTATCCAGTTCTTTGCCTACTGTCCAGTTGTAATCATAATAAGGCGGCGTAGTCCAGATTGCCTTTACCTTTGCCGTGTTGACTTTTTTTTCCTTCACGAGCCTTTCCCACACATCCCCGGCCAATACCCCTGCATCCGCCTTCCCGCTTTCCACTGCCTTAACCGTAGCGTCGTGAGCGCCGCTGTAATTTACATTCGAGAAGTCTTTTTCTGGATTGATTCCTTCCTTCATGAGGAAGTATCTCGGCATCAGATGCCCTGATGTGGAACTGATGCTGCCGAAGCTGAAGGTTTTGCCTTTGATGTCCTTCAGTCCTTCTATGCCGGAACCCGCGCGGGCAATAAACTTACTGCGAAACTGAGCGTCTTCCTCCCTCTGGATAATAGGAATGGAACCGGCCCTCCTTATAGCCTGAACAGCCGTAAACCCTCCATACCAGATGAGATCGACGCTTTTTGAAGCGATCATTTCCACTGCGGCGTCATAATTCGAAGCCGGCACATACCTTACTTCCATGCCGAGTTCTTTTTTCAAATACCTCACGAGAGGAGCGTATTTTTTCGCGAGTTGTTCGGGCGCCTCATCGGGTATGGCGGAGACCCTCAATTCGGATGAAGATTCTGCAGAGACAGGGATAGAGAGGAGACTTAAAAGAACCAACATTAAAAACAGCTTAAGGCAATGTTTCATAATACATCTCCTTTTGACTTTTTGATGGATATTATCCATTCCTTTTGTTGAAGCAGGAAGGACGCTCTTGCCCATGTATTAAGCTTCAACCTCCTTTCTGTCGATATTTTTCCGCCCCAAGACAGCCATGAGTTTTGGGATTTCTCTATGGCCCTTCATGCGCTTGAACTGGGGGTTCCCTCATTTTGTAGTTTTGCAGGCAACTCTATCGTAAAAGTAGTCCCTTCTCCTTCCATGCTTTTCACCTTCATATCCCCTCCGTGCGCTTTAACGATGCTGTAACTGATGCTCAAGCCGAGACCTGTTCCTTTGCCGAACTGTTTTGTGGTGAAGAAGGGATCGAATATCTTTTTTATTATTTCCCCGCAAATGCCTGGGCCGTTGTCCGAGACCTCTATAATAATCGCGTTATCGGCTTCGTTTCTAAAGGCGCTTAAAAGTATCCTGTTGCCTTTTTTCGAATCTCTTACGGCTTGAGCGGCGTTTGTCAGAAGGTTCAGCAACACCCTTTCCATACGGCTTTTATCGACAAATACGGTTAAATCGTCGGCGGCGCTTATGTCGGCGCTTATATTACAGGTGTTTAACGCCGTTGCGGCAAGGTCTACGGTCTCAAGAAACAGATCTTTTACATTCACAGGCGTCCTTTCCAATTTAGGCGCCTCGGCGAAGATAAGCAAATCCTTAACAATATTTGTCATTCGCACGGCGGATGTATTTATCTTCCCGGCCATGTTTCTTACGTTATCATCCGCGCCGGTCTTTAATAAAAGCTCGCTGAACCCGCTTACTGCGGTCAATGGAGTGTTCAATTCGTGAGCAACCCCTGCTATCAGTCTTCCCAGCGCAGCCAGCTTTTCGGACCGCACAATCCTCAGTTCCTTCTCGGCAGCTTCACGCTCAAGCCTTGAGATGCGGCGCATGGATAACGCCGAGAATCCCGCGAATAATAAGAGTCCCATAACGACAAGATAAATGCCGGTTTCTCGAACCTTATAAAGTTCCTGCCGGACATGCTCTACTCTGGGTTCGGACAATGCTTTAACCTTTGCATACGAATCTTCGGCAAAAGGGCTGATATGTCTTTCGATAATAGATATTCTTTTTTGTTTCTTATGCGAATTCCCGCCTTCGAGATCGTTTGCCAATTGCTTAACCGCATTTTTCGCATCTCTTATGTGAAACATAAATGCATTTGAACTGTGGCAGCCGTAGCATTCGCTTAAAATAACATCCGTCTTTGCTATAATCGCCTTCGTCTCCGCTCCTGATATATCTTTGGCAACCGCGTCCTTCAACCGATAAATCGTATCCCTGAGTTCGAGCCGGGCGACGAGGCCCTTTTCGGCCTTCATTAAAGATTCCACGCTTTCCTTCACAACGAAAAGCTTCATGCCTATGAATAGGATGCCCGCCGTAGTTATAAAAAAATAAAAGCCGATGATTATGAAAAATACATGCTTCATGGATTTATTCTGCTCTCCTGCTTGTAATTACGACTTCTCGAATACATAACACTCCCTTCAAGGGCGATAGCATGCCTTTTATCGTACTTTCTATCCACTCTTTCGCAAATTTTTTAACTGTTTCCACTTCTCCGTCCTCCGTATGTATACGAAGCTCGTTTCTCTCCATGCAGACGGTTATATACTTCGATTCTATGCCGAGGGAATTCGCAATAGCGCATAATACATTCGCGATATAGCTCTGCGTAAAATCGTTTAACGGCACCACTATGTTGCTGTTTACCAGAATACATGTCTTCATTTTCTGTGATATCCTCCTCTTTTAAAGTAACGGTAGAGAAAAAATGAACCTGCTGCCTTTGTCGGGTTCGCTTTCCATGCGAATTATCCATCCGTGCATTTCAATAAGCCGCTTTACGATGGAAAGACCGAGGCCTACGCCCTCGATCTTGTTAAATCGCTCGGACCGAAGCTGTTCATAGGCATTGAATATGCTTTCATGGTGCTCGGGCGCAATCCCCTTTCCGGTATCCCACACGGCAACCTCTACCGAACCGTTTATTTTCCTTGCCGTTATTCCTGCCCTTCCTCCGGCGGGCGTGTATTTTATGGCATTTTCGAGAAGATTGATGATTATCTCCCTGAAGTGCTTCGCATCGCCGTGGCAATAGCTGTCCTTGACGTCTTCCATCTCGATGGATACGGCGATGCCTTTATTTTTTGCCCTTAAACAAAGCATTCCGGCCGAGTCGTAAACCGCGTCGGAAATCCTGAACGCCTCTCTGAATAACTTAATGTTCCCTGTCTCTATTTTTGAAAGCTCCATTACGTCGTTGAGAAGCCCGATTATGTGATTCACGGACACGTCTATCCATTTCTTATAATTCTCTCTTTCTTCCGCGGCCTCATCGCAGGATGTATAAAGCAGCGCCCCGAATCCCTTTACCGTATTAAGCGGCGTTGTTATTTCATGCGAGAGGTTGGCGATGAAGTTGGATTGCGAGATGTACAATCGTCTTATTTCTTCCTGCTTTTTGGAAAGCCTGTCGGACAGATATGTAACAAAGTAGGCCGTAAGCGCGAGCGTGCTGATAAACACGGCCCCATAGATGGATATGACTTCCATCCCGGAGAAGAATACCGGCCTGTCTTTGAATATGCCGACATGGGATAAAAGACCCGTATGTTTCAGCCCTAAAACAATGCCCTGAAGCATAACGGCAAAGGCGGTAAATCCATACGCCCACACCTTCGGAAGAATGACGCCGGTTATCACGATATGAAAGATGTAGTAATAAAGGAACGGGCTGTCGCAACCGCCCGAAAAATAAATCGCGGCGCTCAGCGCGACGTAGTCGAGGCCTATCTGCAAGACGGCATCCCTGAAAATATTTTCAGGAGCAAACCTTAATCTGTTTTGAAAATATAAATTGCAGGCGATTACCGAAACGAGGATTATATAAACCGGCAATACGGGAAAATCGAGTTCAAATATCTCTCTCAACAAATGCGCTGCCGCTAATACGGCGGCGCATGCCGACCACCTGAGCCTTATGAGCCATTTAAGATGTTCCCTTAGTTCGGAATCGTTCATATCCTGCCGTCTTAAAAACGGATACCTCCCGTATGCCCGTCAAACCGGCTTTTTTCACCCATATATTCTCTTACCTTTTTGCAAATGCCCTCGATTTCAAACGGCTTTTGGAAAAACGCGCCGATTCCCGCCTCGGACATCTCCTTTCCGTCAGGATGATAAATACCGGAAACTAAAATTGCCTTTCCTGAAAATCCCCTGCCTCTGAGAGTCCTTACCAGTTCGATCCCGTTTACAGGCTCCATATTAAAGTCCGTGATTATCACCTCGAAATCGCCGGCATTTATCGAGGAGATCACAGTCTCCGGAGAGTTTACAGCAACCACATGATAACCTTCGTCGCAAAGTATTTTTAACATCGAGAACATGCAAAGGGGGTCATCGTCTATAACCAATATATTTTTCATGTCCGCCGTATTCATTCCATCAACCGTAAAAAATAGAGATGGGAGGGATGGGGTAAATCCCTCCCATCATGAAGCTGTGGACGGGAAAGCATGGGGGTGAATCCTCCCATCCACGAGGAGGTCTTAGGTGTATAGCAATTTTATACATTAGTTTTATTTATAATTATATAAGCAATATTGATGCCATAAAAAAACGCTTAAACACCAACCGCGAAAGGATAGTGTTATATTCGATTGTTTTAAATTTAAAACGTGAAGGGGCTTGAACGTCTCGCTATTTAAACTTGAGAAGAAAAGGCAGTGTATTATTTTTTTATACGTTAAGAACTAAAGATACTTGAAAATAGAGTCCGTTGCAGTTAATCTTCCATCTCCGATTCCGATACGGGAAATCCGTGCTCCTTCAGCTTACGCCATAATGTTCCCCTGCTGATGCCGAGTTTCTTCGCGGTCTCTTTTTTCTTGCCGCCCGTTTCTTCGAGCGCGCGGGACAACAGATCCCTTTCAAACGCCTTTACCTTTTCGGTTATAGGAATATTATCGCAAATCAATGTCAGGTGCTGTTCCATTTCTACCTCTCGTATTTCAGCGGGCAGGCAGCAGGGTTCTATAATATTGTCCTTGCAAAAGGTTACGGCCATTTCTACGGCGTGTTTTAATTCCCTTATATTGCCGGGATAATCGTATAACTTTAATATTTCAAGGGCTGTCGGTGAGATGGCAAGGCCTGTCTTGCCGGTTTTTTTAGCGAACATCTCCATAAAATGCTCCACGAGCAACAATATATCTTCTTTTCTTTCACGCAGGGACGGTAAAACAATAGGCAAAACATTCAATCTGTAATAAAGGTCTTCTCTGAACCTGCCCGCCTTTATTTCCTCTTTCAAATTTTTGCCTGTCGCATAAATAGTCCTAACGTCCACGTTTATCGATTCATTACCGCCGACCCTCTCAAATCTCTGATCCTCAAGTATTCTAAGAAGCTTTGACTGCAGGGCAAGCGGCATGTCTCCTATTTCGTCGAGGAAGATTGTGCCGCCGGTAGCCGTTTCGAACTTCCCCTTTCTCCTTAGTACGGCGCCTGTAAAGGCCCCCTTCTCATGTCCGAACAGTTCCGATTCCAGCAGGTTTTCGGGAATTGCGGCGCAGTTCATTTTTATAAAGGGTTTGTCTTTCCTCGGACTCAGGTTATGTATGGCATTTGCCACCAATTCCTTGCCTGTGCCGCTCTCGCCGTATATCATTACCGATGAGTCGGTCTTTGAAACGACATCTATCGTTTCGAATATCTTCTGCATTACAGGGCTCACGCCGATAATGCTCTGGAACTGTTTTTTATCCCTTACCTCTTCCTTTAACCTTATATTCTCCAACACAAGGCCCCTGTGCTTTATGAACCTGTCTATAATGATGAGCAGCTCGTTTGGATCGAACGGTTTTGAGATGTAATCATAAGCGCCCTCCCTCATGGCCTCAACCGCAGTCTTCACATCCGCAAACGCTGTGATGATGATGACGCCCGTATCGGAAGATATATTTTTTATCGATTTCAACACCTCTATGCCGTTGGCGCCCGGAAGCCTGAGGTCCGTTATTACAATATCGAAATGTTCCGTTTCAAAAAGCCTTATCCCGTCAATGCCGTTATCCGCGGCCATGACTCTGTATCCGGCTTTTTCGAGCGTACATGAAATCCCGAGCCTTACCGATAGTTCGTCTTCTATCACAAGCATTTTCATAATTTTTCACCTTTAGAGCAGGGGACAGTCCCTATTCTACGACCTTCGTTCCGTAAATAGGGACAGTCCCCTATACTGAAAAATTTAAGGTTATAGCCAATTTTAATAATCAAATTCCGTGCCGGTGACCAATTTACTATGAGATCGGCAGTCTAAGCGTGAATGTAGTTCCAACCCCGACCTTGCTGTCTACCTCTATCATACCGCCGTGCTGCTCGACTATTCCCCTGCTTACCGAAAGCCCGAGACCCGTGCCTTCTCCGACATCCTTCGTTGTAAAGAAGGGATCGAATATGTTCGGCAATATATCGGGAGGGATTCCGATCCCGGTATCGACTATGGAAATCGTGCAAAATCCGTTATCCGGCCTTGTCCTAATAGTTAGAGTGCCGCCCATATCCGTAGCCTGCAATGCGTTTATCAGAATATTCATGAAGACCTGCGCCATTTTGTTCTCATCCATCAGCATTTCGGGAATATCGCCGGACAGGTCGTTGACTACCTTTATCTCTTTCTTCGATGCAGGGTAGTTGAACAGCACCAACAGCCGTGTTATAAAGTCGTTTATATTTACAGGTGTTTTTTCCGTAACCGACATCCTCGAAAAATCCAGAAGCTGCTCTACTATCTTTTTTATTTTCTCAAGGCCGTCATTAACGGCATGAACGAGCCTCTCCTTTGTAGAATCGTCCAAATCCGCTTCCATCAGATTTTTAAAACACAGGGCTATACCGCTGAGGGGATTGTTTATCTCATGGGCAACGCCGGAGGCAAGCCGTCCGATGGATACCATCTTCTCGGTTTGACCGAGAACCTCCATGGTCTTTTTATGCTCCTTGTCCGCATCCCTGAGCCTCTGAAGCATCCAGAGAAAGCTGTTCTGGAGTTTGCCTATTTCATCGCGCCTGTCCTTAAGCACCGGGAATTGCCGTTCGAGGTCTCCGTGCGTTTTTATGCCGTCCATTATTTTCGAAAGCCTTATTACCGGTTTTGCAAGCACCTTTGCGCCGACGCTTATAATAGTGAGCGAGATTATGGAAAAGAAAATTACTATAAGCGCCCTCTCCTTTTTAATGCCGTCTATAGATTCCTGAACTTCTTTTGTGGACAGCCCGATCCTTAACGCCCCCCAATTTTTTGTGCTTATATTGAGAGGGGCAGCTATATTCACCACGGAATCGTCCTTAAACTTCGATTCGGTTATCGACGTGCTGAGAGTCGAAAGGGTTTTCAGCGTGGGCTCATCCTTGCATAAATGTCCGAATTCCGAGATATTGCTGTGAGCAAGTATATTCCCCTTTTCATCTATGACCGCAACATACCTTATCCTCCTGTCCTGCTCCATCAGGTTCATTATGTAATAGTCCAGATAGTCTACGACATCCTGTTTGTCCATCATTCCTAAGTCGTTGTAGACCATTACATTAGTGAGCATAAGACGGCTTATTTCGGAGATAACTTTAGCTTGATTAATAAAATCCTGCCTGTATAATCTTTCTTCTCTCGATATGATAATAAGGCTTCCGGTAAGCGTGAAGACAAAGATGCAAAACGACGCGACAAGTATGAACTTGCCCTGAAGGCTGAATATCCATCTCCTGAATCTTTCGATCATGGTATCTTCACGCCGTTCTTGTTAAGATATTCCATCATCTTCTTTATCTGCCGGTAATCGGAATCCGTCGCCTCTGCAAACCCGTATTTAAACTCTTCGTCCCATTGCTCCATTATTCGGCGGTGTTCGGGGTTGTTATAATCCAAGGAAAGGAGGGTCTTTTTTATGGCGCTTATGAGTTCGGCCGGCGCATCCCCTCGCACGACTATAGGCAAACCCGGTATCGGATCCGAAACGGCTATCACTTTCAGTCCCCTGTCTTTGAAGTTGTCCGCAACGGAATCTATTACAGCGCCCGCATCGAACTCCCCTCTCAAGACCTCTCTTGCGACGGAATCGTGGTATCTGAAATTTACGCGCCGTGAGAGATCTCCAAGCCTTATCCCCGCGTTAAAATATAAATGATAAAGCGGCGCAAGATAACCGGATGTCGATAATTTCGACGCAAATGCAACCGATTTCCCCTTAAGGTCGGACAGGGTCTTTATCTTTTTATTGTCGGCCTTTGCTATGAAAACGCTCCTGTAATAAGGTTTGCCGTCATGCCCCAGAGGTTTTAATATCGGGATTATATTGAACTGTTTTTTCGCCTCGAGATAGGTGACCCCGCCGAGCAGCGCGACCTGCACCCTGTCGGTCTTAAGAAAATTTATTATGTCCCTGTAATCCTGACTGAGCTTCAGTTCGAACCTGTACGGCGTATTTTTGGTAAGATAATCCATCAATGGTTGATACTTCTGATACATCACGATAGGATGGTAAAGGGTTATGGCGCTGAAATAAATTACTTTTTTTGCGGGCTTATCGGACTTTTCGGCGCATGCGGATTTTACGTTAAGGCTTAAGACAAAGACAAGCAGAAACAACAAAATGAAGCGTTTAAAACTCATATCTTAATTGTAAATAAACATTATCGTTTTTGTCTAATTGCCCGAACTGGCTCCACTTCTCGCCGCCGCCGAAGATGTTCGCTCCGATAGCGGCCCAGATATTATCCGAAAAATTATATTTTATTTCGGGATTTATCAGGTAATCCCCTTCGGACGTGCTGTAAAAGGAAAACAGGGAGAGTTTCATTGTCTGGTGCATGAGAAGCTGCGTTAATCTTACGGTCGCAAGCTGTCCCGTCTTTCTGTCCTTCGGCAGGCCTCCGGGCTGCGCCTTTTTATATTCCGAGTAGTCGTGCATGTATTCGGTAAAATATTGAAGCCCTATCGTAAAATCTTCCCATAACTGCCTTTGATACCCGACAAGAAATTTCGTCTGGGAATTCGGAACGGTATAGTCTACGCCTTTTCTATCCTGCCTCGAATCATACCAGCCCGCCTCAAAACTCAAAACACCGTCCAGCGCCCTTCCCTGAAGGCTTGCGCCGTAGACGGATAATTTCGGATAATGAAAAGTTATCTTCGTGGTGTTGTTCAAATCATCGGGTATCATATAAGGCTTGCGGTAAAAGCCGCGATAGAAATATACCGATGCGTCAAAACCGGCTATGTCCCTGTAAGCCCTTACCGCGAATTCCGTATTTTTGAAATTCGACGCGGGGTCTTTCTCCTCTCTGTTAGTTACATTCGGCATGGGATCGAACATATAAAACCTTCTCGCATCGGTATAATTGTTAGGCTCGAAAACGGGTATCGCGATAAATTCAAACGAAGCGAATTCCGGATATGCCCCTATTTTTACGCCGTCAATACCCCTTTTCATATATTCGAGCGGCCTTCCTGAAAAGAATGCCTCGTAGTCCTTCGGGAATACGTCGTTTATGAATATGAGGTCGCCGAGACCCCATGTGATTATCTGCCTTCCGGCCCTCAAATCCCATTTCTGAGCGGTGTAATCTATGTAGCCTTCCCTCAACTCCAAACTTCCTTTTTCATCGATGTGATCGAAAGACGCATCGGTCTTTATGAACAGCCTGAACGACTCCTTTGGAACATCGAGCTTCAACTGAAATCTCTCCTCAGCCCATTTGAAATCCTTGCCTTCAGGGTTTGTCCTTGCGCCGAAGGAATAGTTTCCCTGCGCGAAGCCGTGAATAGAAACATCGGATGCCGTCGCATAAAACGGCAGCATAAGAAATGCGAACACTCCAAAACAAAAAATAAATTCAAGCCTTCTAATACTCACCTTGACTCTCCATTAGTTTTTTTTGCCAGAAGGCACACAAATCCCGCGTCTTTTATCAGCCCGTCATGCACCTCATACGGTGTCTCTGCCGGCGGCTGACAGAGTGTTGACGAATACCCGTCGATTGCCATACCCTCCTTCTCAACCATTCCAATTATCTCATCGATGCTATAGAACTTAGCATGTTTATATATGGGATGTCCTTCGGACTTCTTTTTCATATAAAGTTCACCCCATAAACTCTCTCTATTTATTATCCCGATGATCAAGCCTCCGCCCTTTTTCAGCGCCCTTTTAGCCTCGGATAATATTTTTTCCGGCTCATCCGTAAAGCAAATTGTAAAGAGCAGAAAGACCGCCCCAAAGGACCCGGCCTTAAAGGGAAGGCTTTCTCCCTTCGCCTCTTTTACTTTTATTCCCCGCCTTTCCGCTATTTCCAACATCCTGTGCGAAGGATCTATGCCGAAATCTATTCCCAGTTCCTTTGCGAATCGTCCTGTCCCGACGCCTATCTCAAGGAAAGGCTTCTCAAGGTTTTTCATGAGAAGCCTTACAGCCTCGACTTCCATTCTAAAAAGCGCCCGGCCTTCTATAGAGTCAAACCATCTGTCATAGTTCTCCGCGTATAAATCAAAGACCTCAACCGCATCTTTCATTCAATCCATTTCTTCGGCGGCTGTTTAAGGAACCTTTCCGAAAAGAGGCTGTCCTCAATCCCGATATTGTAATCCGTTTTTGTGTATGTAACCTCTGTCCTGTGCCCGCTATGGAGATTTTTCATTGTCCGCTTTGTGATAGTCGGAAATCCTTTTACATCCTTAGTCTCATCGGCTGTAAATACCCTTGCGAGTTCGCCCTTTTTGTCGTAATATTCTTCCTTTAACGGCAGGGAATTGACTTTATCGACCCATGAAAGTTTATGGCTGTAATCCACGTCCCCTGCCTTCGGAACGCTTTTTACGACATAACAATCCCTTGCTCCGAGCTTTTCCTCCTTCACCAGCGCGTGTTTGTCGTCCTGAATGTCCCTTCCGGAAACATCCTCGTATGTAAAGTCGGAGCCGACAAAGCTCGATGTCTTATCCTGCGCCGCAATCCTTCTTACCATGTTTATCGCAGGAATAAAGAGCCATCTATCGTCGTCTTTAGCCGGATATTTGTAAACCATGAACGTCATGTCCTTAACGTCGGCGGGCTGAAAGAAATACATGAAGAACTTCTGATCGCCGCCGGCCTCCCCGAAGTTTTTCCTGAGCATTGTGAGTTCCCTTACCCTCTCCGAACCGCTTTTGCTTATAAGCTTCATCACTACCCGCGACTTGAAGTCCTTGCCCTGATAGTGGAAAGCAGCCTGAGATTTTTTCATCACGTCCTCAGCGCTTATTGCGAGCGCTTCAATAGGCAGAAGCATTATCAGCAAAACCATCAGATACCGTATCATCTTAAACCTCCTTATTTTTATCGACCCCTAATGCCCTGAGTATCGGCATCATGGGGCACCAGTTTGTAAAAGCGGACTGCAATAAATTCAATCCCATAAAAGCTGTAACGTAGAGCCAGTTTGGAGAATGAACCTGCGCCGCCCCGAGACTGACCAGAACAACGAAACCCGCAATGCCTCTCAATGTCCTTTCCATCATTTTACACCTCCGCTGTTTTCCGTGTGAAGTCCTTTTAAGAAAATTTCATCCGTAGATTTAACGATATATTCCCTCGGCGTTACCTTCGCGATCTGAGAACCCTTTCTTATCGTCCATACCAGCAGCCATATCAATATTGCGGTATAAACGCCCGCAAAACCGTATTGTATGTATTCGTTTTCGGGCAGAAGCTCAAGCATATTCTTTGCCTTCATGAAGCCGCGGGAAAAAAAGATGTCGTCTATTTGATCCTTAAAAAGCGAATACGGCAGATAACCGAGCATGAAGCCGGGCAGGGCGGCAAGACCCGTCATGTATGCCATGCCGAGCCTCGAATATGTCCTGATCTCGCAGCCGAGCATCATAACACTGCCGATTCCGAGCATGGGACCGCCTACGAGATGTCCGAGATGGAAACCGTATTTGTATCTTCCTGCCTCAACCACCACCGGCACATCCCATCCGAGCACTATCCATGTGAAAAGGATAGTCAGATTGAACATGAGGATCGCAACGAGCAGTCCGGCAAAAGGCATCATGCCCGTAAACATCGTCTGCGTAATCTTTGCGACCTTCATTGCCTCAAAATGCTTCGGCTTCATAAGCAGTGATTTGGGCGACATAACGGCGCACTCCGTCCCGAACCCTGATTTGCCTATGCCGATGCCGACAAGAAGACCGACGAAGGTTTTAAGTCCGAGTTCGAACAACGGGATACTGCCGATACTGTTAGCCGAGTCGCTGATCAGGGCTGTCCATCCCGCGGAAACGAGGAGCAGGAGAAAAAATGCCGTTAAGATCAGGCGGACAGGGTCTCTGTACGGCTTGTGATCCGGATCGTAACTCAGAGTTTCGGTCTGATATTCAAGCTCGACGCATTTCTGCACGGTTGCCTTGACCTCGTGATGCTTCATAAAACCGCCGGCGTTTAATTTGGCCATAAGCATGAATGCAAGATAGGCGAAGGGTATACTGACAATAGCCACCACTATCGATGTAAGGCTCATAGCCGGTATGCCGCCGAGATAATGCCATGCAGTGCATCCCTGCGCAAGCCTCGTGCCGAATCCGAAGATCATGGCGCCGAAGAATGCGAGCATTAAGACGCGCGGCGGGTATTTAACCCAGCTCTTTCTTTCCCGCTCTATGATCGTTACAAGGCAGCCCCCGAATATCATGCCGATCAGCACCCAATGGATGTCTCCGCTGTATGTCCGTGTAATGAAATCGGTCCCGCTGATGTTTTCCTCGAGCGTGCCGAACATCTTCGCAAGCCCTGTTGTTATCGGTATGGGAGTTTCATACTTGAGAAAATATAATACCTCCGCAAGGCCGACCATGAAGCCGCCCCATATGAACGACCACGGTTTAGTAAAAAAATTCCTCATCCTTTACTTCTCCACCGGATAGTTCTTTGAGTTCGCCTTTTTTATCGCGGCCTTCATCTGCTCGCCGCCCGCGGACCCCTTCATCCATGCCGCGTAACCCAAACCTAGCGTACCCGCGTCGTAGCCGAGCATCCTTAAAGGCACTACGGGAAGGTTCTGAAGCTGGCCTGTGGCGCACACAAGCACTACCTTTTTGTCTTTCGGAAGTTTCTTCAGATTTTCGGGTGCGAGGATCTCGTTATAAGGTATATGTATCGCCCCCGGAATATGTCCTTCTTTGTATGCCTTTGCATTCGGCCTGACATCCACGACGATAAAGTCCGCCTGCTTGGTCTTTATCCACATATAAACCTCATCGGCATTCACCTGCCAATGCCCGTCTTCTTTGCCTTTCATCATCACATCGTTCATTTTTTTCGCAATATCGTCCTGCGCGAAAGCAGGCAGCGCCATAAATAGCGTCAGTGTAAAAACAAGCAACCATTTGACAATTTTGTCCATGTTGTTCCCTCCAAATTTTTTAACTTTAGTTTTTCGGGGACACGCCCCTGTATATTTATTCTCAACCGATGCCGAGCCTGAAGTCCTTTACCTCCTTTACTACTATCTTAAGTTTAACGTTCAACTTCGCAGCCATGGCCTGCCATTGCATGCCTGATTTTTTCATGCCTGCAATCTCTTTAACGGATTTTTTAGACAGGTTCGAAAAAACGATTACCGCAACCGCATCTCCCGGCTGAAATTCTTTGATCAGTCCCTCGATTACCTCAGGCTTCTGGGATTCGAAAAAATACGCCTTTGTCTTTTTCTCGAAATTTTTTAGATTTTTTGACTGACGTTCGTTAAGCTTTTTTATCGTCTTATCCAGCTCTTCAGTCTCCGACAGCCTCGCCGCAAACGAAACAACGGGTACTAAAAAAAAGAACAGAACGGCCAGCGCTAAAACCTTTTTCCCTCTCATTCTATTTAACTCCTCCTTTGAACAGCCAACCCCTCATTAATACTATGAGTGCCGGCAGATATACTATTGTCATTATCGCGCTCAAAAGCATCATGCTCACGATAAACGCTCCGACCGTTATATACGGCGTGAGCGGCGCGAGCATCATTACCGAAAAGGCGGCCGCGAAAAGCACCGCGTTGCGCATTATGCCCTTGCCCGGCCGCGCGGCCGTCCATAAAAGCGCATCAGTTAATGAATCCTTTCTTTCGGCGAGCCTCTGTTTAAGCCTGCTTACAAAGTGAATGGCAAAATCCACCGCCATGCCGAGGCTGAGGCATGAGAGCACAGAGATGGGCATATCGAATCTCTTGCCGGAGAATCCGATAACGCCGTAAATAAGAAATATTGTGAATACCAGCGGCACATAGCTCACCACCGCCCATTTAAATGAATGGAAATTAAAGACAAGTATCACGAACACAACGATCAGGGCGAGGACAAAACCTTTGACCATGTCCCATAGGACTTCATGGTTCCATATAAGGTTGAAATATGCGATACCGGCAGGCTTAAGCGTTAGAGGCAAAGGATTATTCTTTTTGTATTCATCGGCGGCCTTTATTACCTCTTTCATCGCACCGGCATCCCATGTCTTAAGCTGAACCCATATGTTGGCCTTTTTGAACGAAGGGTCAACCACATTGTCCAGATCGGACGGCTTTGCGGACATGCTGAACAGAAATAGATATTGGCCTACGGCCTCCTTTGTATCGGGAACAACGTCATATTTCGGATCGTCGTCATGCAAAACACGATTGATCCTCTTGACATAATCCGTTACCGAGAAGGTCTTTCCAACCATAGGCAGTTTTTCTATATGCCTCTGAAGTCCTTCGATATACCGCATGGACTCCGGGTTTTTTATATATTCATCGTCACTCTCCGAGATTGCCGTGACATAACCGAGAGATGTGCCGCCCAGCGCGCTGTTTATCTCCCTGTCCGCAACCCGCACCTCATTGTTCTCTTTAAACCACTCCACCATATTGTTGTTCACCGTTATCTTCGATATGCCTATAACGGATATTACGAAAAGAATAAGACCTATCGCTACGGTGATTCCGGCTTTATGCGTTCCCGCTCCGGCAAGCGCTCTAAGTAATTTTGATCCGCTGCCTGCGGTAATATCCTCTCCTTGCGACGCCCTGTCCAAATGGGATTCCTTTACGAACATAAACATAGCCGGAATAAAACTGAAGCTTAAAATCCTCAGCGCTACCGTGCCGAAGGCTATGAGCCCGCCGAAGACCTTGACCGGAATGATGCTCATGAACAAAAGCACCCCGAAACCAGCGGCAGTTGCCAGTGCGGTATAGCGCACCGGACGGCCTACGGCTTGCATGGTCTCTATAATGGCGACCTTCTTGTTTCCTTTCTCTTTATAGCGGAAATAAAATTCGTTAAAGATATGCATGCTGTCGGTTGCGATGGCCATTAAAAATACGGGGGCCATCGAACTCATAATATGAATAGGGAAACCGAGCGAGGGAAACCGAGCGCTATTAAAAGCCCCATGCTCCAGATTATGCTCATCATGGCGTCCATCATCAGAGTGACCGATAAAAACAGGTCCTTGAACATAAGGTATCTGACAAAAAGCATCACCATTCCGGCGATAGGAGCAAAAACCGCCATGAGCTTGAACATCTCCGCGCCGAAGGTATCCCTCGAAACAGGGTCGCCCGCTACATAATATTTCTCATCGCCTTTTTCCTTCTTTAATATCCCGCGTATTTTGTCGGCTATTTCCTTGCCGTTTGCCCCATTTTCGAGCGGCACATAAACGGCAGTGGTTTTTCCGTCCTTTGAGATGATGCGGTTCAGAAAGAGGGGGTTATCAAAGAGGTCTTTCCGAAACGCCTTTAATTCTCCTTCACTCTTCGGAATATCGGTCATGAGAGGCGCTACCCTTAAAGTCCCTTTGTCGGCCGTTACATTGGTAATAGTGGGAAAGCTGTTCACGTCCCGCGAAGCGACTCCCTTTATCTTCATGATCTCGTCGGTTATATTCTTGATCTTACCGAGAGTATTCGTGTTAACAATGCCTTTTCCGTTTTTAATGCCTACCACTATCATGTCTTCATACAGCCCGAATGTCTTATCAACCTCATCGTTCCATACCCTGACATCGGACGTGGCAGGCAGCATGTTCTTGGGATTGGTATCGGTCTCCATCTTCGGGAACTGGGTCATGAATATAAGCGTGACAATGACCGACAGAACTACGATTAATTTAGGATGTTCGACAGAAAATTCAACAAGCGAAAACTTTTTCATAAACGCCCTCCTATATATTCTTGCATTCAAATATTTGCATATTTCATTAAACAAAAACCGGTTAAGGCAGATTAGTTAATCCGTTCCTCATCTTCCAGAGAAAATACTTCTCGAATGCCGCCTTGAGCCATTTATAATGAATGCCTCCCTTAAGCACGGATTCCTGCCTCGGCGGAAGCACAGGATACGCCTTCATAAGCGCAGCGGTGTCGCCCATATCCATAAGACAGACAACGGACAATTCCTCAGCCGAAGGCAAGGGCTCGTTTCTAATTTCCGCCGTGATCGTTGCCGCCGCGGTCTTCGCCATTTTCACCGTCATAAAGCCCGTCTTTGGAACTCCCGTGGGCACAGGCGTCGGCTCCGGCGGCGCAATCGCCATAGCGACTCCGACTGCAAAGATATTCGGATATTTCGCATGCCTGTAATTTTTATCGACAGGAATAAACCCCCTCGGATTTCCGAGCGGCGCGTAATTCTTATCGACAGGAATAAACCCCCTCGGATTTCCGAGCGGAGCGACCGCAGGGACTCCCTTGAAAGGAGGCGCTATCATGGCAAGTTTAAACGGCAATTTTGTTCCGTCTTTAAGCCTTACCTCGTTAGGTATTATCTCTTCTACGGCCTGACTCGTGAGATACTTTATATCTCTTTTTGCGAATTCATCCTCAATGAATCTCTTTGAATTGCGGAGACCTCCAACCCCCATATGTCCTACGTAGGGCTCGGATGTCAAATACAATATCGGCGCCTTATGCCTTATCTTCATGCCCCTCAATTCCGCATCCATCTCAAAGGCGAGTTCGTATGACGGCCCGAAACAGCTTACACCCTGAGCGGAACCGAGGACTATCGGCCCCGGATCTTCGAGAAATTTCTTCCATGAGAGATTTGTCTTTACGGCGTGGTCGAGGGTAAAGGTGCAGTCGGTATAGCCTTTATCCGGACCTAATCCCGGAATCTCTTCAAATGAAAGATGCGGGCCTGTAGATATAATGAGGTAGTCGTATGGAATTTCTTTCGAAACGGTAAATACCTTCGAATTATCCGGTTCTATTTTAATTGCAGCCTCATTAATGAAATCTATGCCTTTCGGCTTCAATATTCCGGGAACGTCGAGGGTTATATTTTCTATCCTTGCCGGCACTAAAACGCACCCGCCGTTTTGTCCTCTTTCATCATAAGATCGACAAGCTCTTCGTAATTTATCTCCTTTACTCCCTTTTCCATTTCAGCCGAAGGTATGCCCCTCAAACGCGCGTCGTCGCCGAGCACGAACGCGGTTCCACAGAAGCCTTCAAGACGGTCTTTCTGCGAAAAATATACAGCATTCTGCATCAGGCATACATCTGCAGCCATATCCCTCGCCAATTTAATACCCCTTTTACCTTCAGACGTATCGGGCCCGCTCTTTATTATCACAAGCATATATCCTCCTTAAAAAATCATCGTTACATCGGATTCGCTTATGCGTTCTGCGATATCCGAGCCGCCGGCGATTATTACTCCTTCTATAATATCTCCGCTCTCGATGTGATGATCCTTCATCGATGCCTTATCCACATATACCAAAGCGCCCATGTCTATGCAGTCCTTTATCCCTTCTTCGATGCTCGAGTATTCGGTACCGGACACGTCATGACCTTTGCGGGCAGCAGCCGCGCCTCCGTCAACGAGTATGAGTTTTACATCCATCTCGTTGGTTAACCCGCCGAGGGCATGTCGTATAGCCTCGGATGTATCGACAGAGCCGTAAGGCGGCCTCCTTAATATTATGCTTATGCTTCCCATAATTCCTCCTATACGCCGAAATTCAAAAACACCGGATTTGTCTTTATGACATTGAAAAGCCCCTTAAGAGAACTCATCTCTCCTCCCTCCACCGAATCCTCGCCCGCAAGACCGCGGGTCTTCATGCAGCCCGTTCATATATCCACTTTAAGCCCTCTGCCTACAAGGTCTTCGAGCATTGACAGGGACTGCGGGAGTTGCCCCTTGACTATGGAGAACACGCCGTCGCCCGAAGCCGCAAGCCTTACCTTGCCGCCTTTTTTCAGCGCTGCATCGGCCAGCTTGAAAATAGTATGGGTATTCTCAAAACTGTAAGGCGTTGTCGAAAGAAACATAACGATTTCCTTTTCCATTAATGCCTCCTTTTACCCGGATATTTGCCTTTTTTTGTAACGGGACAACAGGCAGGAGCGGGCAACTCCTCTATATAGTCCTTATTTAAGAGTTTAATAATGTCGGGGATTATGGGATCCCGCAGAAAGTAACACCTGAGCCTTCCATCCATATAATAGTCGATAACTCCGTACCTTCTTAAAAGGGACAGGTGCTGGGATACATTCGGCTGGCTTATTTCGAGGAATTCCTCGAAATCGGTCACGCACTTCACTCCTTTAGTAAGTTCGTCGAGTATCCTCACCCGCACGGGATGCGCGATGATTTTTAAAAGCTCTATTCTCCTGCCTAATGAACGCATAGAAACCTGACCTCCGCTTTGATATATTAAAATATAAGAATGTTTGAATATATTTGTCAAGAAAAAAAGTTATTAGTAAAGTTTGGTCTTCGAATAGAAAAACGGCTTGAGCGTTTTGAGCGCCAGCACCGAGACTATAGGCTTTAAGATCCACGATGTCCTCGATTTGCTCCCGAGACACCGCTTGCAGTAAGGATGAACCGGCTTAAATCTTTTGAAACCTTCTACTATCCTCCCGACCTCATCCGATGAAAGCACTTCTTTCAGCGATGATTCATGAAGGTTACCTATTTTGGTGCGCCCGTCAAAATCAACGCAGCATAACGCGACATCGCCGTTATGGAGAACAGCGAAGTGATCACGCATGCCGAAACAGTATCCTGCCCATGCGTCCCGAACGCTTTCATCATCAAAGGCGTGTCCCCAGTCCTCAAGCATATAGGTCTCGAAAAACACATTCGGATATATCTCCACTACGTTCCATTTATATGAGACAAGCTTTTCTATCCTCTTCATAGCCTCATCTCTCTTATCTCTCTCAACGCCGAGCATGTCATAGATGCGTCCCGCCCAATACCTGAAGGTGTCCCTGAGTTCCCCTGCCGACGAAATAACTTTTATCGGGCCTATCCTCTTTTCCATGTTTTTTTTGCGAAATCTTGTGTTCAAAAACCGGAACTTAAAAATTGTCTCTTTATGCCGCTCGTGATACGAAGAGAAAAATTGCAGGATGCCGTTCAGATACTCTTCAAATGTCAGCTTGCCGGCCTTTCTCAAAACAAAAGAGCGTTCATCGGGCGTTTGCAGGGAAATATCCACCTGATGCAGATCGTAATCGAGGAGTCTTTTGCCGGTCTTTCCGCCGAGACCGCCGCCGTTGGTGGTAAGGCCTACCTTAAGTCCTTTGTCCTGCGCGTGGGACAGAATTTCAAAAAAATCGGGATGCAGCGTCGGCTCTCCCATAACGTGAAGGGTAACTTTTTCGCATATATTGTTTTCCCTGAGTTCATCGATAATTTTTTTTGCCATTACGGTATCCATATAACCGTATTTTCTCTTCATCTCCGATTTCGGGCAGAATACGCAGTTAAAGTCGCATACGTTAGTCAATTCCATATGAACTCTCTGGAGGGGGATTTCGATATGACCGAAGCGCTGCTTTATCGTTGCCATTTTTTAAACTAACAGAAGCCTTCCGATAGTGTCAACGCAAGGGACTATCCATAATCAGCAGGCAAGGCAGGTATGGATGAGAAGCCTTTAGCAGCGATACCTCAACGCCGACCCCTCCAGCCGTTTAAGGGCAACTTCAATATAACCCTTACAATAAACAATATAAACAGGCATCTAATAATCTTATCGCATTGCGAAAGGCTTTGCAGCCGTGCCTGCCTTGCTCAATTACGAATTATGAATGTTATATTATAATTAACCATGATATTAAAGCTTACGAAAGAAAATATCGCCGAGGTTATGAATGCCGCAATAGCCGTTCTTGAAAAAGGCGGCATAGTCGCTTATCCCACGGAAAGCTTCTACGGCCTCGGCGTAAAATACGACATCGAACCGGCGCTCAAAAGACTGTACGAAATAAAACAACGCCCGAAAGAAAAGGCTATGCCTTTGATCATAGGAAGCGTCGAACAGTTGCCGCTGCTTACCGATTATATAAGCGATTCGGCAAAAGAACTCATGGCGAAATTCTGGCCCGGCCCTTTAACCGTGCTTTTTAATGCCCGCGGCGGCCTTTCCGGATATATAACATCCGGGAATAAAACGGCGGTCAGGATTCCGGGAGAATCGTTCGCGCTCGAACTGGCCAAAGCTGCCGGATTCCCGATAACGGCAACGAGCGCGAATATATCGGGCATGCCTCCTGCCGCCTGCGCCTCGACGGTAACGGATTATTTCGCCGACGCCGTCGATCTGATAATTGATGGGGGAGGAACAAAAGGCGGATTGCCGTCTACAATAATCGACAGCACGGGAAGTGCGCCCCGCATTCTGAGAAGGGGTGCGGTCGATGCGGATTCCCTATAAAGCCTTTATACAGGCCCTTTTAAATACCGCATAACATGATAGTCCTTTTTATCGAACAATCGTTCCTAAAAATAGAATGTTCTATAAAAAACAACCTTCGTTTTAAAAAGTAATTTTCTTGTTGACAAAAAGAAAATTATATGGTATCGTTTTATCCATGAGGGAGAAGCAATGCTGAAAAGCTTATTCTCATCATCGATCAGAGCCGATGTCCTGTCGCTGTTGCTGAACAGCCCGGACGAAAAATTTTACGTAAGGGAAGTCGCAAGGCTCCTGCGGAAAAACCCGTCCGGCGTCAAAAGAGAACTCGACAAACTGGAAGAAATGGGTCTCTTGTTCAGCGAGAGGGTAGCCAACCTTAAATACTTCCAAGCCAACAAAGAATCTTCCCTGTTTTCCGAATTGAAAGACCTGATCGCTAAATCCCTCGGACTCCCCGGCGCGCTTAAAAGCCTTTTCAGGGCAAACGATGTAAAATCGGCATTTATTTACGGCGCATACGCGGAAGGAGAAGAAACACCCACCGTTGATCTCATTGTAGTCGGACATTTCACGCCCTCCCTCCTGACGGGGCTCCACGATATCGAAAAAAATTTCGGCAAAAGAATAAACTGCACCGTAATAGAAGAAGACGAATATAAGATAAAAAAGAAAAAGGACGCTGCATTGAAGCGCATCTTTGCAGAAAAAAGGATTACCTTGCTGGGAAGGATTTAGGTTTTTAAAAGCTCCCTCGGGCAAGCGCTCCGGGCGGTAGAAAGGAGGTGAAGAAGATGGCGGCAAAGAAAAAAGCAGCAGCAAAGAAGGCTCCGGCTAAGAAGGCAGCAAAGAAGAAATAGCGACATCTAAAATGCGTGTTAACAATGAAAGGAGGTGAATAGAATGGCAGCAGCAAAAAAGAAAGCTCCGGCTAAGAAGGCAGCGGCAAAGAAGCCGGCAGCCAGCAGCAAAAAAGAAAGCTCCGGCTAAGAAGGCAGCGGCAAAGAAGCCGGCAGCGAAGAAGGCAGCGAAGAAGAAATAAGGAAAGTCGAACTGGGAATGTACGATTTTTTAGGGAATACCCAAAACAACTAAGTTTGGCAAAAACTCTCGAGTTGGTTTTGAGTTGGGTATTCCCCTTTTTTTTAACTATAGTTTAAAACTTGTTGAGGTAAATGGTCAACTTCCGAGACAAGACTCCAGCAATCCACGCAGGAAATGAGCTTTTTCAGAAAATTTATATTAGCCGTATGTCCGGCCTTTTCGAGCATGATATGACCCTGTATAGGAAACCCTATAAGTGACAAATCTCCAATAGAATCAAGGATTTTATGCCTTACGAACTCGTCATCGAACCTAAGCCCGGCAGCATTCAGGATACCGTCGTCACCGACGATTACGGCATTATCGAGAGAGCCTCCTTTTGCCAGACCGTTTGCCCTGAGTTGCTCCACGTCGCTGAGAAAACCGAAGGTTCTTGCCGGAGCGATCTCCTTAATAAAGCTCTTTTCATCTATATCCAGCGTTAATTCCTGATGTCCCGGCATGCGATGCCCGAAGTTTATATAGTACGATATGCGGCTGCCGTCGTAAGGCAGCGCAACTATCCGGGCATGGGCATCTTCATAAACAACCGGCTTGGTGATCTTTATAAACGGCATCTTTTTGCCCTGCTTTGCTATGCCTGCCTCAAGTATGATCCCCACAAGCTCCGTAGAACTTCCGTCCAGTATGGGGATTTCAGGACCGTCAACCTCTACGATAAGGTTATCGATGCCGAGACCGGCCGCTGCCGCAAGCAGATGCTCCACCGTCTTTATCTTTACAATGTCGGAGCCGTTTATAAAACCGATAGTCGTGGCAAAGGCCGTGTCGACAACGGAATTTATGTTCGCCCTTATTATAGCGCCTTTGTCTATTCTGCAAAAGACTATGCCCGTATCCCGGGCAGCAGGCTTCAGCCGCACGTTTGCATATTTTCCGGTATGCAACCCTATGCCCTGAAAGACTACCTCTTTTTTAATTGTTCTCTGCAATCTCATAGGACATTAAGTATTGCAAATACCATGCCTGCTAAAAACCAAGTAAAAACAAGCTGATATAAATAAAAAAATGTTGTTTAGTTTCTATTGTGTGTAATATTTACCACACCAAAACTATGAGTTTACTTCGCCTCCGACCGTCATTTCAGGAATCCTGAGGGTCGGCAGGGCATCCGATACCGGCACTCCCTGCCCGTCCTTACCGCAGGTGCCTATGGAAAATCCGAGGTCGGATGCGACCATATCTATGGATTTTAAAACCTCCGGACCGTTCCCGATAAGAGTAGCGCCCCTCACAAGCTCGCCGATTCCGCCGTTATCTATAAGATACCCTTCTTGAACGTCGAAAACAAAATCTCCTGTGACGGTGTTTACCTGCCCTCCACCCATCTTTTTGACCAAAAGACCCCGATGAACGGATTTTACGACGTCTTCAGGCAACAATGTGCCGGGAGCTATAAATGTGTTTGTCATTCTCGGTACCGGTTTATGCTCATACGATTCTCTTCTGCCGTTGCCCGTCGATGCGACGCCGTCTACCATTGCGGTATATTTATCGTACATGTAGCCCATAAGTATGCCGTACTTCACAAGAACGTTCCGTCCTGACGGAGTGCCTTCATCATCGAACGAAAAAGACCCTCTCCTGTTGGGCAGGGTAGCGTCATCGATAACCGTTATAGCCGGAGAAGCCGCCGGCTGTCCTATCTTCTTGGAATAAACGGACAAGCCTTGCTGGGCAAGGTCGGCCTCAAGACCGTGGCCTATAGCTTCGTGGATCATTGTGCCGCCGGCCTCCGATGCGATAACTACCGGCATCCTGCCGCCCGGCGCCCGCCCCGCCTTCAGCATAATTACAGCCCTCGCCGCGGCTTTAAGGGCAACCGCATCAAGAGGATTATTGTCGAATAACTCATACCCGATAAGGCCCCCTACCGGCTCATAGCCCGTTTGAATCACGTCTCCGTCCACGGCGATCACATGCGCCATTCCCAGCGTATGGACGCGTTCATCTTCCGCTATATAGCCTTCCGACGTAAAAACCTTTATCTTCTGGAAAGAATCCCTATAAATAACGGTGACCTGTTTTATTTTATTGTCGAATCTCCTCGCTGCATTGTTTCCCGATCTGACGAGATCGATTTTTTTAGACATGGCAACCGTATCCGGAGGTATTTTAATTAGAAATTTTGTCTCCGGCAACCTTTTCTTCATATCGATAACGCCGTATTTTTCGGAACCGGCCGCCGCTTTGCTGACGGTACCGGCGAGATCCATCAGCGTGTCTTCCGTAAAATCATTGCTGAAGGCGTACACAGTCCTACCGTTATATATAAGCCTGATGCCTATCCCGGCAACGGTTCCTGTAATAACCTTCTCTATTTTATCATCCTCCAATTGAACGGCCGAAGACCTTCTCTGTTCGATAAATATATCTGCGTATTCCCCTCCGTTTGAAAGGGCCTTTCTGATCAGCCTTTGTAAAATCCCGTCGTCTACCATCGAAAATCCTCCGCGTAAAAATATATTTTCATAATAACATAACCGCAACAATTTCCCTGCACCATAACCCGTAATTACGGTAATGCAGGCACGGCTTAAGGGATTAAGAACAATAATTTCCTTGCACTAAAAATTCCGCATACCATAAAATAACCGCATGAGAATAGGCTTGATAGGCGGAAGCGGTCTCTACGAAATCGAGGGTCTGGAAACGACGAAAGAGGTCTCCGTTGCTACGCCCTACGGCGAGCCTTCAGCCGTTTACAAAATAGGAACGATAGGTGCGAAAGAAATAATCTTCCTTTCGAGGCACGGCGCACACCACAACATACCTCCGCATAAGATAAACTACAGGGCGAATATCTGGGGCTTCAAGCACCTTGGCGTAGAGAGGATCATATCCGTAAACTCCGTAGGCGGAATAAACAAAAACCTATCTCCCGGCGATATTGTGCTTCCGGATCAGATAATAGACCTGACCCTCGGAGCAAGAGAATCGACTTTTTATGATAAGGATACGGTTATCCATGTAGACTTCACAAATCCATACTGCCCGGAAATGGGAGAGGTATTAATAAAGGCATCACATGCCGTAAAATTACCCATAAAGACTTCGGGCACTTATGTGTGCACAAACGGACCGAGGCTCGAAACAGCCGGAGAGATACGGTTTTTCTCTATAATAGGAGCCGATGTCGTGGGCATGACCGCAATGCCGGAGGCGGCGCTCGCGCGGGAGTTGGAAATATGCGTTTCGGGAATATCCGTTGTAACCAATCCGGCGGCGGGAACTTCCGAAGAGAAACTCACGGTCACGGAAGTGATAGAGACAATGAAAAAATCCGCGGAACGGATAAAGTCCTTAATCAAAGAGGCAGTCGTAACCATTCCATCATCCCGGAACTGTCCATGTAAAGACGCGCTGAAAGACGCCGAATTGTAACGGCAATCCCCTTTAATTCCTTGACACTATTCGTTAAATCCTATTATCATAAAATGTTCTAAAATTTTTGGAGGTCAGCATGTCAGGTCATTCCAAGTGGTCACAAATAAAACATAAAAAGGCCAATACCGACTCAAAACAAAGGCCAATACCGACTCAAAACGCGGAAAGATTTTCACAAAAATCGTAAAAGAAATCACTGTTGCGGCAAGGAGCGGAGGAGGAGATCCTGACGGAAATCCAAGACTGAGGACCGCGATAGAAAAAGCCAAAGAAGTGAATATGCCCGCTGATAATATAAAAAAGGCCGTCATGAAAGGCACAGGCGAATTGCCCGGGACAACGTATGAAGAGATCATTTATGAAGGATACGGCCCCGGCGGTGTCGCACTGCTCATCGAAGCGCTCACGGACAATAAGAACAGGACGGTCTCGGAAATCAGGCACACATTGTCGAAAAACGGCGGAAATATGGGCGAGGCCGGATGCGTCTCATGGATATTCGAAAAGAAAGGATATATCCTCGTCGAGAAGTCAAAGGTCGATGAGGACACATTGATGTCGGTAGTCCTCGATGCCGGCGCGGATGACATGAAAAACGATCCTAAAGAGGATAATTATGAAATCATAGCCTCTCCCGAAAATTTGGCCTCTGTAAAAAAATCTATCGAAAATCAAAAAATACCGGTCGCTTTATCCGAAATCACCATGCTTCCCAAAAACTATGTGCCTATAGAGGGCAGCGCGGCGGATCAGATGGTAAGGCTGGTGGACGCTCTCGAAGACAACGACGACGTCCAGAATGTATACGCCAACTTCGACATGCCCGAAGACGCAATGGCAAAGGCTTAAATGGTCGAATCCATACATATCACATTCAAGAGAAAATTTTTGGCAGGCCTTATAGTTACCGTCCCCGCGGTCATAACCATATTCGTCCTCGCAGGCATATTCAGATTCGTCGACGGCATTTTGGGCCCGTTCTTCGACTTTTTCCTCGGCGAGCGTATAGCCGGTCTGGGATTCATCACGGCGGTCGTCATTATATTTTTGATCGGCATAGTCTCGACAAATGTATTCGGCAAACGGATATTAGGCCTCGTGGACAGAATCTTTCTGAAAATCCCCGTCTTTAAGAGCATTTACAATGCCATAAAACAGCTTGTAGACGCCTTCTCCCCGGACGATAAAAGCTCATTCAAAAAATTCGTCATCGTCGAATATCCGAGACAAGGGGCATACGCCTTCGGTTTTCTTACAAAGGAATGCACTGTGCATTCCGGAAAAGAAACCCGTCTGAAGGCCGTATATATCCCTACAAACAACCTTTATTTAGGAGAGATCGTCCTGCTCGGAGAAGAGAGCATAACCTATACCGACATATCGATAGAGGACGGCATAAAGATAATCCTTTCGGGCGGTATAGCCGCCCCTTCGAGCATCGTTGCAACGCAAGGAGAGACCAGGTGAGGCATCCGTTATCCGTAGTAATCTTAGCGGCCGGTCTCGGCACGAGGATGAAATCATCAACACCGAAGGTCCTGCATAAGATATACGGCAAACCCATGATTCAATGCGTTGCAGATGCCGTATCAAAGCTTAAATCATCTCATAACATAATTGTAATAAGCCCGAACACCGAAGATGTAAAGGCTGTTCTCAAGGGATACAATATTACATTAGCAGTACAAAAAGAGCCTAAAGGCACGGGCGACGCGCTCAGATCCGCCGCTCAAAAATTAAAGGGATTCGACGGCACTCTGCTTGTATTGAACGGAGACACGCCGCTCATAAGCCCTGCGATGCTCCAAAACTTCCTTAGACTCCACAGGCAAAATAAAAATGACCTCTCGCTGATATCATTCACCGTAGAAGGCAGTCATTCGTATGGGAGGATAATTCGAGAGGACGGAAGGCTAAAGGCGATAATAGAGGACAAGGACGCCGATAAAGAACAGAAAAAAATAAAAGAGGTCAACAGCGGCATATACGCGATGAACTCAAATCTGCTTGGACTGTTGAAGGAAATAAAGATAAACAATAAAAAGGGAGAATATTATCTTACGGATATAATCGGCATAGCGGTGAAAAACGGTTATAAGGCCGGCGCTTATCCGCTCGGGAACGAAACGGAATTGACGGGCATAAATACCCGCGAAGACCTTTATAAAGCCGGCCTTTACATCAGGGACATGATCGTATCGGGATTGATGCGCAACGGCGTCTCGTTTGTGGATGCGTCCTCCGTATTCATAAACCCCGATGCGAAAATCGGCGCCGATACCGTAATCTATCCGAACGTGCATATAGAGGGCAAAACCGTAATCGGCAAGGGCTGCACGATATATCCTAATGCACGGATAACGGACGCTAATATCGGCAACAATGTGATTATAAAGGACTCCACCGTAATTGAATCATCAACTATAAAGGATAAGGCAGCTATAGGCCCGTTTGCCCATATAAGACCGGGCTCCATAATCGGCCCGTCGGCAAAAATCGGAAATTTCGTCGAGATAAAAAAATCCGTCATCGGCGAAGGCACAAAGGCATCGCACCTCAGTTATTTAGGGGATGCGGAAATAGGCAGGCATGCGAACATCGGAGCGGGCACGATAACCTGCAACTACGACGGAAAAAACAAGCATAAAACGATAATCGAAGACGATGTGTTTGTCGGAAGCGACAGCCAGATCGTCGCGCCTGTAAAAGTAGGGAAAGGCGCGTATGTGGGAGCGGGCTCCACTATCACAAAAGACGTTCCGCCTCTGTCCTTGGCCATAACGAGAACGGAACAAAGGCATATAGAAAAATGGGCCGTTAGAAAAATGAAACAGAAAAAGGTGGAAAGGGCGAAAAGGTGAAGTTATGTGCGGAATAATAGGATATATCGGCAATAAGAACGCCATACCATTCGTCATGGACGGGCTGAAACGCCTCGAATACAGGGGCTATGACTCCGCCGGGATAGCATACTTTTCGGAAGGCGCCATAGAGATCAAAAGATGCAAAGGCAAAATTCATGACCTCGAAAATATAATCGGCAATCTCAATCTCTCAAGCAATATCGCCGTCGGCCATACGAGATGGGCCACCCACGGCAGGCCTTCGGATGAAAACGCGCACCCTCACAGATCCGACGGGATAGTCATTGTCCATAACGGTATAATAGAAAATTACATCGAACTCAAACACAGGCTTCAAAAAGAAGGCTTCGTGTTCGCGTCGGAGACCGATACTGAGGTCCTGTGCCACCTTATAAACTCGAAGCTCAAAAACCAAAACTCAAAACTCTCGCTGGAGGACGCGGTAAAGGCGACGATTAAAGAAATTAAAGGCGCATATGCGTTTGCGGTAATCTATGAAAAAGAGCCCGATAAGGTAATCGCGGTAAGAAAGGAAAGCCCGCTCGTCATAGGGCTCGGCGACGGAGAATACTTCTTAGCCTCGGACGTCCCGGCATTTCTAAGCCGTTCAAAGGAAGTCATATTCCTCGATAACGATGAAATGGCGATCATTCGCAGGGACGGCGTGATCATTACCGATTTCGACGGCGCTCCGATCAATAAAAATGTCGTTACCGTTTCATGGAGCCCTTCAATGGCTGAAAAGGGGGGCTACCGTCATTTTATGCTCAAGGAGATATACGAACAGCCGAGGGCGATAGCCGATACCATCAGGGGCAGGGTACTGCCGGAAAAGGGAGAGGTCACACTCGAAGAGTTCGGACTCACCGCAGACTATATAAAAAAGATCGACAAGATATTCATCACGGCATGCGGCACATCGTATCATGCAGGTATCGTCGGCAAATACATGATAGAAGAGACCGCCCGGATACCGGTAGAGGTAGATATAGCGTCGGAATTCAGATACAGGGATCCGATAATGAAGGGCACTACTCTCTTTATAGCGATAACCCAATCGGGAGAGACCGCCGATACGCTCGCGGCCTTGCGGGAAGCAAAGCGGCTCGGCGCGAAAACATTGAGCATATGCAATGTAATCGGCAGCACGGCATCCCGCGAATCGGATTTCGTATTCTACACGCATTCCGGTCCCGAAATCGGCGTGGCATCGACAAAGGCGTTCACGACACAGATAGTTGCCCTATACCTTCTGGCGATAGCTTTGGGTAAAGAGAGAGGCATACTGCCCGATGAAGCCTCGTCATCCCTTATCGAAGAACTCCTGCATCTGCCGGTCAAGGCGGAACAGGCGCTCGAACTCGACGGCGAGATAAACGCCATAGCAAAAGAACTCTTCAAGGCAAAGGACTTTCTGTTCTTAGGCAGGGGAATACTATATCCCATAGCCCTCGAAGGCGCGTTGAAACTGAAAGAGATCTCGTACATCCATGCTGAAGGATATCCGGCAGGAGAGATGAAGCACGGCCCCATAGCCCTTATCGACGAGGAAGTTCCGGTGCTGATACTGGCCCCTTCCGGAAGACTTTACGAGAAGGCCCTGTCCAACATGGAAGAGGCGAAAAGCAGAGGGGGCGCCATCATAGCCGTTACTTCAACCGATAACGCCTCGGCAAAGAACCTTTCCAAATATTCGATAGCGATTAACAAAAGCAACGATTATCTGAACACGGTACTGCTCACTATTCCTCTCCAACTGCTCGCGTATCATATCGCCGTGCTGAGGGGCTGCGACGTGGATCAACCGAGGAATTTAGCCAAAAGCGTAACGGTAGAATAAGTAATTATGTTATAATAGGGAGACCAACGATGGCTAAAGATGTCTTATTAGAAGATATTAACCCGCAGCAAAAAGAGGCGATCATACATTCAAAGGGACCTCTCCTTGTGCTTGCCGGCGCAGGCAGCGGTAAGACACGCGTCATCACCCGCAAATTCGCCTACCTCGTAAAGAAAAAGAAATACCGCCCGTCGTCAATCTTCACCGTCACCTTCACCAATAAAGCCGCAGGCGAGATGAAAGAAAGAATACGCGGCTTCATAGATCAGGATATCAAGCAGTCATGGGTAGGAACGTTCCATTCGCAGTGCAACAAAATTCTCAGGAAAGAGATCACCGCCCTCGGATACAAGCCCGATTTTTCGATCTACGATGACAGCGATCAGTGCAATCTCATCCGCCACATATTAAAGGAATTAAAAATATACGAGGCCCTTTATAAAGGGGTTGCCTCGCGGATCAGCATACTCAAGTCATCGCTCGTATCGCCTCAGGAATTCCTGTCGCAGGGAGACGGCTTCAGCTTCGATGAGAAATTAGGAAGGGTATACCTGAAATATCAGGACGAATTAAAGAGATGCAACGCGCTCGATTTCGACGACATGATAATGCTTACGGTCAAGCTCTTCGAAGATCACCCTAAGATACGCAATAAATATCATGAGCTGTTCCCTTATATACTCGTGGATGAATTTCAGGACACGAACCGGGCGCAATACAGGCTGCTTCAACTGCTGACATCGGCCGAAAAGAATATCTGCGCGGTCGGAGACGACGACCAAAGCATCTATAAATTCAGGGGCGCGGACGTAAGCAATATACTCAACTTTGAAAAAGACTTCCCGGACGCGAAGATAATAAAGCTTGAGCAGAACTACAGGTCTACACAGAATATTTTAGACGTCTCCGGCGCCGTCATAGCAAAAAACCCTAAAAGAAAGTCCAAAAAACTCTGGACGGAGAAGGGCTGCGGAGAAAAAATCTTTTACTGCAGGACTAACTCCGAAGAGGAAGAGGCAAAATACGTCGCGCGCTCCATAAAAGACCTCTATTTAAAAGGCAATTACGAATATAAGGACTTTGCCGTTCTTTACCGCATAAACCTTCAGGCGCGCGCTATTGAAGACGCCTTGCGGGGAGAAACAATCCCCTATCACGTGGTCAGCGGCATAAGCTTCTATCACAGAAAAGAGATAAAGGACATTATCTCATACATGAAACTCATCATCAATCGTGACGATAACGTAAGCCTGAGAAGGATAATAAACAGTCCGTCGAGGGGCATAGGAGCGTCAACGATTTCCAAAATAGAGCAGGAGGCAAAGAAGAGTTCGCAAGGCCTTTTTGCGGCCGCAAAATCCATGCTTAAGGCAAACAGCGTGGCTGCGTCGATCAAAGACAAGTTGAGCGAATTAGTTAAAACCATAGAGCGCATTTCCGCAACCTCCTATAAAACCGCCGCCGACATGCTCAAGGATATCGTAGAACGCACCGGATACATAGATGAAATCGAAGAAGAAAGACTGCAGAATATACTCGAACTCGTGTCTTCCGCGGAAAATATCCATGTCAAAGACTTCGCGGACAGGGTATCCCTCTTAGCGGTAAACGACGAGCCGGAACATAAAGCATCCGTCTCTCTTATGACCCTGCACAGCGCAAAGGGACTCGAATTCCCGGTGGTTTTCATCATAGGCATGGAAGAGGGGATTCTCCCTTATTTCAAGGCCATTGACGACGTATCGGAGATGCAGGAAGAACGTAGGCTTTTCTATGTAGGTATGACGCGGGCCAAAGATGTGCTGTGTCTGACCGGAGTAAAAAGGAGGAGGCTCTATTCAAAGGTTCAGGAACAGGAGCCGTCGCACTTCTTGCGGGATATCCCCAAGGAGTGTTGCCACTGGGTAGAAAAGATCCAGCAAAAACAGGAAACAGCGCAGGGACCGATTAAAGTTCCTCCAAAGAAAATCGCACCGTTGTATATTATCGGAAGCCGCGTAAAGCATCCGTCATGGGGCGTGGGCATTGTCAGGGACTGTTGCGGCGAAGGGACCGACGCCAAGATAACCGTTAATTTTCCGGGTATCGGGTTGAAACGTCTGGCCGCAAAATTCGCAAACCTCGAAAAAATGTAAGGTATAAATGAAAATAACACAGGAAGACGTCAAACATATCGCGCGGCTTTCACGGCTGTATTTGTCCGATGAAGAGACAGGCACCTTCGGCGGCCAGTTAAATTCCATCATAGAGTACGTCGAACAGTTAAGCGGTCTCGATACAAGCAACGTGGAGCCGACGTCGCACGTAATACCGCTGAATAATGTGATGCGGGACGATACAATGAAACCTTCCCTTCCCGTAGAAGAGGCGCTTAAAAACGCAGCGGACGCGACGGAAAAGTTCTACAGGGTCCCGAAGATAATAGAATAAAAGGAAAACCTCGCAATGCTCAGATGTTTCTTAAGATCAAAGATACACATGGCGACAGTTACAGAGTCGAACCTTGCCTATGAGGGAAGCATCACTATAGATAAAGAACTCATGGACATGGCCGGCATACTTCCCTACGAACAGGTTATGATAAGCAACATGAACAACGGCGAGCGGTTTGAAACTTATGTAATACAGGGTAAACCGGGATCGAGAGAATTTTGCCTGAACGGCCCGACGGCAAGAAAAGGGGCCGTAGGCGATAAGATAATAATATTCTCATACTGCTATACGACTGTTGATGAAATGAAGGACTTCAAGCCGAATATAGTCAAACTCGACGACAAAAACAATCCTCTAAAATAGACCCGTTATCTCAAGATGTTTCAGCGCGGCATTTTCAATATTATTTTTTGTAATATCCTCTATATACGGCAGCATCCCGATTATCGGCACGGGACATAATTCTTTCAACACCTCTGGATTTGTCTTTTCGGCAAGACTGTTTTCCGGAGGATTATTGAAGTTAATAATAACTCCGAGGATATTGATCCCTTCCCTTAACGCGTAATTAACGGTCAAAAGCGTGTGATTGATCGTTCCAATCGTCGGACGTGCAACAACTACAACAGAAAGTTTTAAGTCCTTTATCAAATCCGCAACAAAATAAACCTTCCGCCCCTTTGCCTTTTGCCTCTTTGCAATCGGAACGAGCAGCCCGCCTACCCCCTCGATAACCATAAAATCGTATTCTTTTGACAATAGCTTATACGCATCAAAAATCTTTTTTATCTCTATAGGCCTTTTCTCGATCTTCGATGCAACCATCGGCGCAAGCGGATGCTCGAAGCGAATAGGCGTGATCAAATTTATCGGATCGTCCATCCCCGCCATCTCTTTCAAAAAGATTCCATCGGAAGGAATCAATCCCTTGCCTCTTGTTTTTATGCATCCCGTTTCTATCGGTTTCATAGCGCCGGCCTTCACGCCTTTTTTGATCATCGCCCTGATTATCGCGGCAGAAACGACAGTCTTGCCGACTCCCGTATCCGTGCCTGTTATGAAAACGCCTTTCGACATGATTTTCATACAATCCTGCTTTCGAGGCAAAACACCTGCCCCGTTATATTTCCCGTGCTTGCAAGATAAACCATAAATCTCGCCGTTTCCTTCGGGTCTGAAAGTACATTTAAAAGGCTCGCCTCTTTCGCTCTCTTTAAGGCGTCCTCCGCCTTTATCCCCATTTTTGTAGGCATATATCCGGGCAGGATCGCATTCACCCTTATGCCGTGCTCCGCAAGCTCGACGGCGGCAGTCTTTGTCAAACCGAGCAAAGCCCCCTTTGAAGCGCTGTATGCCGCCTGCCCCTCTTTTCCCTTCAAGCCCGAATATGACGATATATTGATAATATGCCCTCCATTCTTCATCAGCGGAGCGAATGCCTTTATGCAATTAAAAGCGCCCTTGAGATTAACATTCACTATCCTGTCCCAATCCTTTTCGTCTTGCTTTATCAATAACGCATCTTTTGTTATTCCGGCATTATTGACGAGGACATCCACCCTGCCCCATTCTTTATAGACATATTCCGCCATTGCCGAAACTTCATCGGGGTCGGCGACATCCGCTTTTACCGTCAACACCCGGTCTCCCATCGTTTCAGCGAGTTCCCGCGCCTGTTTCCCTGATTCGAAATAATTTATAACGATGCAGTAACCATTCTCATGGAATGCCTTCGCGATCTCCCTGCCTAAACCGCCTGCGCCGCCTGTTATTACAGCAACCTTATTCGTCATAACCCTGTAGTTAATGGTATAATATTAAAGCCATTTAATCAGTCAGGCTGTCCTGCCCGGCTTTACCGTACCTATTTTAAGTGATTGGAGGAAACATGGCAAGGTTTGAAGAAATTCAGATGACTCTGGCCGAGTCCGCTAAAAAATATTTAGAAATATATAACATGCAGGTATTTATCGAGCAGTTTACCCTCGACAGGGAAAACAAGTTTTCCCTAACCCTCCCCGACATGGGGCAGCCGTTTCCGGTATCGGCAACGGTATCTTTTTTTTACGACGCGTTTCAGACAGGGGTAACGCTCTACGAAGAAGATCTTTCCGATGAAGAGGACAACGACGTAGACACCTCCATAGAACTGGAAATTATCGTAAGGTTGCCGATAATGGAGGGCTATCCCGATGTAGAGGCGCTGCTCGATGAGATAGAAGAAGAATATCCGGACGCGGAGCCCTATCTTTCCGTGAGGGAAACTTTCGGCGGAGAAAAGCCCTTCAAGGAATACGAGATAGTCTATAATTACGACATCGACGCCGAGGATGTAACGGACAAAGAACTGTTCGACGAGATATTCGAGGAATTGAGGGGGATCCTTGATCTGGTATACAAAAGGACAAAGGATTACACCGACCTCTCGTGGTACGGTGAAGAATGATACCCTTGAACGATATCAAATTCGTCCTCCTCGACATGGACGGCACATTGCTGGATAAATATTTCGACGACTATTTCTGGGAACACCTCGTGCCCGAGAAATACGCCGAAAAACATCATATGACATTCGGCAAGGCAAAGGAAGAGTTGTTGTCGAAATACAAGGTGCATGAAGGCACTTTAAACTGGACGGATATAGATTTCTGGTCGAAAGAGCTTCATCTGGACATCCCGGCGTTGAAGGAACAGATAAAACACCTTATCGAGGTCCATCCGCATGTGGAGGATTTTCTGAAAATGCTGAGAAGGCATAAGAAAAAGGTGTACATGGTAACCAACGCTCATTACAAGGTTCTGGATATAAAACTGAAAAAAACCGAGATAGGCAAATATTTCGACAGGTGCATCACATCCTTTGAAATGGGCTATCCAAAAGAAATGCTCGAATTCTGGAATAAGACGGAAAAACTGCTGAAGTTCGACAGGGAAAATACACTCTTTATAGATGACACTGCAGAGATACTCAAAACGGCTCAAAACTTCGGGATCAAACACCTGCTCCTGAAGACAAGGGCTAATTCCAAGAAACATGACAAGCCTGTGGACGGCTTTCGGGTTTTAGAGAATTTTAAAGAACTCCTAACTCTTTCCTAAGCCATCCTTCGACTTTTTTATTGATCGGATACATGCCGAAATAAGCCTTGGCCTTATTCTCCTCTACGGCCTCAATAAGCAATTCCTGCGGTATTTCGTCTATCTTCGCCAGGGTCTCGGCATAATCCACCGCCGTATGGCGCATCAAAAAAAGGATAGGCTTCTCATTCATAGTGTCTATATAAAAGATATACCCTTTAATGGGCTTTCTTTTCTGCACTCCCTCGTCGGTTATCTTTTGCCTCGGCTCCATCAACTCCTTAGGCTCAAGATCCCACAGTATATTTTCTATAACAAAGGGCTCTTCTTTTATTTCGTCTAAAGATAAAACCTTATTGTACATCGTAAGATAACTCCTTTATCAGGCGGTTCCCATAGGGCTGCCTGAATTGCTTGTTCTATAGACCTCTGCCGCCGTTATTCCTACATCCTCAAGCATCTCCATGTTAGCCGCATCTATAACCTTAAGTGGAACCTTCAGAGCCTCCGCTATCTGCGGGAGAGGCATGCCGCCGGCATAATGCATCTCTGCGATCATAACCTTAAGGGTGTCGTCCACAACGAACTTTTTCAAGCCGGCATCCATATCAACCACGCCGCACGCCTCATTAAAGTTCAGGCCGTTCTTCATCCCGTCCCTTATCTTTGTCATAGCCTCATTGTATATTTTGCTTTCCTCAGGGGTGTATTCCTTATATTCATGGTTATCGGACATTACAATCTCCTCTCTCTACCTGTTTCTCTTAAATTAACACATCACGCGCAGTTTTATCTATTTTCGGAGAGCGTTATTACCCTCTTCCTCAATTCATCCGCGAAAAACCGGTATTCATCGGTATCCGCCGGTTTAAGGCTCATATCCATGTCGAATGCCGAAACGGGCTTCCCGAAGAGAACCTCTATTTTCGCGGGTCTTATAAACTTCGAGCCCCTCGGCATCGCCTCAAAAGTCCCTTTGATGTATGCGGGTACGACAGGGATATTCAGTTCAACGGCGAGGATGCCTATGCCTTTTTTGAACTCCATAAGACTTCCGTCAAAGGATCGCCCTCCTTCGGGGAATACGCACAGGGCCTTTTTATTTTTAAGAACATACGCGGACATCTGCAATGCCTTGTGCAGATATGTCTCCATGTCTATCGGAATAACATGACTTACCCTCGCGAACCATGACTTGAGACCTCCGGTGAAGTATCTCCGGAATCCGAGAAAATAAAGGCCTTTAAAGGTCTTAAAAGAAACTGATGAGGCTATGACAAAACCGTCTAAAAAGCTCGTATGATTCGGAGCGATAACAAAAACTCCGCCTGCCGGTATGTTCTCAGCGCCCTTAATATCGAGCCTGAAAAAAAGCTTAAAGATGATTTTTTGCATTAACAAAAAAATATACGCTGCCGCAACTTCCGTACGGCTGAAAGAAAAACCTATCTTTTTCGCATCTTCCATCGAAGGCTCTTTTTCGAGCATATCCGTCCATGAAATACGGGCGCCTTGTTTCTCAATCCCTTTCTCCGCGTATGCTTTTATCCTTGCAACCACATCGCCTACCGTCTGCACCTCCGATGTAAATGTCGCAGGCAGGCTTATTGAAAAAATCGTTTCAAGGGCGGATGCAAGCTCTATTCTTTTTAATGAATCGAAACCTAAGTCGAGTTCGAGGTTATCCGAAGACATTATCCTTATTTCATCTTTAATCAACGATTTTATTGTTCCCGCAACCCTTCTTCCGACTTCGTCTTCATGAAGGTCTTTGTCCTCACCTCTAACCTCACCGGCTTCGCTCCCGGCTTTTGCAAGGTCTTTGATCATAAACCTTCTCAGCTTTCCGAGGGGCGTGCGCGGCAACGGCTCCCGATAAAGAGTGATTCCCTGAACGCGCGTATATTCTGGGATCCTCATAGAAACCTCGTTTATCCTCCACTTCAAGTCTTCGGAGACATTCCCTATCAATGCTTTTTTCGCATATTCAAAATCCGGAACGATCACGGCATGAAGCTGCCCTTCCCTTTCTGTAATGCATATCTCTTTAATAAGCGAAATAGAGGCGTAAAACTTTTCAACATCTTCGGGATAGACGTTTTTCCCGGAACTTAATACTATAACTTCCTTTTTGCGGCCTGTGATAAAAACATAGCCTTCGTCGTCCATATATCCGACGTCGCCCGTCAGAAGCCGGCCTTCTTTTATTGTCTCGTCCGTGGCTGTCCGATTTTTATAATATCCTTTCATAACCATAGGACCTTTAACCGTTATCTCGCCGTCATCGTTTATCTTTATCTCCACATCGGGCAAGGGCTTCCCCACAGATCCGGGCTTTCTCTTTTCAGCGGGATTAAAGGTTATAACAGGAGATGTTTCGGTTAATCCGTATCCTTCAAGGACTGTAAAACCTATGGCTTCCATGTCCTCCATAACGGAGGGATCAAGCCGGGCGCCTCCGCATGCGAAGAACTTTAACATGGGAAAATTTTTATGAACCGAATTAAAAACAATCCTGCCGATGTTTATATCCGTAACTCTCCGCGCCGCGCCGCATACCTTCATGAGCCATAAGAGGATTTGCCCCTTCTCTCTGATCTTTGAAACAATGCCATTCCTTATCATCTCAAGCAGTCTCGGCACTGCAATTGCAATGGTTGTATTCTTATCCCTTATTGCCGCTGCGAGTTCGGCGGCCTTCAAACCGGGACTAAATGTAACGGTAGCCCCCAAAAACAAGGGCACAAGAAAAGTGCACATGAATGGATATGTATGATGCAACGGAAGGACCGAGAGGACATTGTCATTATGCGTAACAACCCGGACCTGAATAACTGCGGCGGCATCCGAGCAGAAGTTTTCATGTGTAAGCATCACGCCCTTGGGCTTTCCGGTAGTGCCGGAGGTATAGATTATGGAGGCGATGTCATCGGGAGAAATGAGTGAATAGGTGAATGAGTGGATGGGTGAATGGGTAAATGGAGTGGCATCAAAATTTATTCCCTTTATAGCATTTTCTTGTATTACACTTAAGACATTGGGTTCCGTCTTAGAGCTATAAAAAACTATTTTCGTTTCCGAATCAATAAGCAGATTTCTGATTTCATCGCTGCCGAGTTGCATGTCTATGGGCACGGCAATGCCGCCAGCCATAACTATCGCCATGTAAGCAGCGCACCATTCCGGCCTGTTCTCACAAACTATGGCAGCCCTGTCGCCTTTATTCAGGCCGTTTTCAGCAAGAGAGGATGCGATATTTTTCGACAGCGAAAAAAATTCTTCGTATGTCATGCCCTTCCATGAGCCGTCGAAATAATTAAACGCAATCCGGTCTTTATTATTTTTTACGGAAGATAGGAATAATGATGGGATGGTGTTATGCATTTATGTTTTTGCTATCCTTTTTCACTTTCTCTTTAAGTCGCGCCATTACTTCTTCAAGCGGAATGGTTTTTACCTTGCCGGTCTTAACATCCTCTACGCGCTTTTTAAGCTTATTAAATTCTCTTCTGATTTTATTCTGGGTAATGCCCATAAAAGTCATTTCCCATAGGCAGTGAGCTATGATTTCCTCTTTTGGCATCTTTTTGAGAACATGAGGAGAAATCTGGTATCCAAGCCACTTCGACCAAGCTGTAAACTCAAGGGCATATGATTGCCTGACATCCTTTTCCAATATACCGCTTACATCAAAATATGCGTTTTTACCTCTGCCGACTTTCGTTATGTCAATAATCATCCCTTCTTTATCGCATCTCGGACGTAACCGTTTTAAGGTCTCAAAAACATTCTTGTATCCGATGATGTTCTTTCTTTGATCTGGATACAGCATTAAGAGCGCAGCTTTCACATTCCTGAAGGCGCAAGCCTGCACTATATCTTTGAGCAATACCTTTAATGCTTTGTCGTTATGTATCGGCATAAACTAAATGTCCCCGTCACCTCTCGTTTCATCTCTATTTCCCCATAGTCATTCTTCTGCGCCAGGGTCTCTATATATTCCAACTACTTTGCTTATTTCAGGCTGGAACAGTGCGGTTGTAGTAAAACTATAGCTATCGTAGTTTTTATCAACAATAACATCAAGCTCACGCCATCCCGACATTAGCATCGGGTCTTTCCTTAGACGTAATAAAATAAAAATATCGGATTCATTATAAATATCTGTTTTACTCTTAAGCTCCTTTACGGAGTGATCCAAAAAATCGTGATTTGCAAGTTGATATGTCGAGATAATTGGAACCTTTAATGTTCTGGATAGCTGCCGGAGTTCCCTTCCTATTATTCCTGACGAGCATTTCGTGTGATTGATATCGTCAATCAAAACAAGTTCTATGTTGCTTTGCTCCTTCATTTTTGATATCTGAGCATATAGGCCATCTATATCAGGCATATAAGTATCATCCACAAAAATACTTGCATCGGCTAACTTTCCAGCAGCATGTGTCAGGCTGGGCCAATTGTCTCTACTAAGCTTCCCCTCTCTTATTTGCCAAACAGGTACTGACGATTCATTAGATAAAATCCTTTGCATAATTTCATGTTTATTTGTTTTTGTTGAAAATAAAAACAGTGGCGTCGAATTAATTACTGAGGTGAAGTTAATAAGTGTAATCAAGATAGATGTCTTACCCGACATTCCAAAGCTGGCAATTGTTAATAAACTCACATCTTCTATTTTAACTAATGATTCGTCTAACTCTGGAATTCCAAAGCCTATTTTAGGGGGTTGTTCAAAAGTATCATAGGCTTCCTCCACTTTTTTAAATACATCTTTTACCATGCTTCTCGAAGTCGCAGGTGAAGGCAATACTGCTTTAATTTTTTCTTTTTGAATAGTCTTTGGAGATTTTAAATAAATCGTTAGCCATGCATTTATATGTTCGTTGATCAGATTTCTAAACTCATCTATTATGGAGTATTCCTTGTATAATGCAACCCCCTCGATGGTACTCTTAAATTTGATTATCTTTCTTAACTCTTCAAGATCATCTTCAGTCTTCGGTGGTGAGGGTTCTCGGAAATAGACTTTAATAGATGGATTCCCTGTTTTTTGTTTCCGCTCATAAGATAAAGAAAATTCTTCCATCGTGCCTGATGGAAATTTCTCGGTAGGAGCACCAAATTTATTCCAAAAAGCAACAATCACTAAATCAGCATCTTCATATAATCTATTGATAATACTTTGGGGATTCTCAGCTTCAGGATAAGCGTAATCCTCCCATTTTATTGCTCTGAGATAAAATCCTTCCTGATCGCCTCTTGCTCGGTTAAGTGATTCTATTACATCAATGAATATTTTACGTTCTTCTTTTGTATCATTAGGCGATGCCATAAAAATCTTTATCTCTGTCATTGTGTTTTTATCAGGTACATCTTCCATTTTTTCTCACCCCCCTGCTTCCATCATTTTCAAACATTATACCCCCCTTTCACTCATCCTTTCCCCTCCGAAATCCTATTTGTCTCTTTTTCGGCGGCTCAGGCGAGGCCATTAACTGCCGTATCGCACTGAAGATCGCTTTTATTTCATTGTCATGTTTTTCTATCTTTCGTTCAAGCTGCGCCAATTTATAAGCAAGTTCTTTATTCGTGGATATTATCTCCCGCAGTTTAACAAAGGCTCTCATTATTGCAATGTTTATTTTTATAGCCTGTTCGCTATTGAGTATACTGGAAAGCATGGCAACTCCTTGCTCTGTGAATGCATAGGGCAAAGAGCCGCCAAAATACTTCCTATGTGGTATCACATTTTGTGATACCAGTTGTTCAGCTTCAGATTCGTTTATCTGAAACATAAAATCTTCAGGGAATCTATGGCTGTTTCTTTTTACGGCCTGATTTAACGTCCTCGTTTCAACGCCGTAAAGCTCTGCAAGGTGCATGCTTAACATAACTTTTTGGCTTCGGATTAAATATATTCTTCTTTCTATTACTTCTATCGGAATAACCGTATCCATTACTCCTCCAGTCAGCTTAAAATTTACCTTAACAGTTTCAACGCCTTTTCATGGAGTTGCATATTTCCTGACGCAAGGAGAGGAGCGCTTCTGTTAAGTCCAAGCTCTGTGTCATCTATCGAATTTCCGTTTATGTCCGTAAAAATACCTCCGGCCTCTTTCACCAAAAGATAACCTCCGGCAAAATCAAAGCTCCTCGATGGAGAAGGCGTAACAAATACGCTTGCAGCGCCGTAGGCTAAATATGCTATATCCATAGCCATCGCGCCGAGGCAGCGAGTTCTCCACGCCTCACCAAGCAGTTTCATAATCTTTGGAATATCGTTCTTCGGACTCTGCGCCTCGTAAGCAATCAAATAAATGGTGTCATCCTTTTGCGTGTAAATCCTTTCTCCGTTGAAGAATGCGCCCTTACCTTTCTCGGCCCAGAATTCGTCCCCTGTGAGAAGGTTCATTATATAGGCAAGCGAAACGCCGCCGATCTTAGCTCCGTCCGCAACCGCAATAGACGTGCAGTAGAAAGGTATGCCCGTGATTGCGTTTTTGCTCCCGTCAATCGGGTCTATAATTACTTTTCTGCCTCCGCCCTTGATTTCCTTAAGCCCTGCCTCTTCCGAGACTATGCTCAACGGTTCGCCGAGGTCTTCCAAAGAGCCGATTATAATATCTTCTGCTTTCTTGTCGATGGGAAATGTCTTGTCTCCTCCTGCTCCTTTTCCGAGGGCTTCGGACGCAAAGGGCTTGAGTCTTGTCTTGCCTATTTCAGCGAACAGGCGCTTGCCGATATATCTGAGATCTTCTATTTTCATATACGCTCATTATACCCGACAACCCGCGCATTGACAATGGTTCTCCGCCAATTTATTATAAAGGGCGATGAAAACCATAGACTTTACAAAACTCGCGAGACGAAATATACGCTCGCTCAAGCCGTATGAGGCAAAGGAAATACCGTGCAAAGTGAAACTTGATGCCAATGAAAGCCCGTATTCGCTCCCTGAAAATATTTTCATGAAGAAAAATATTTTCAGGAGCCTTAACCGCTATCCCGACCCCGATGCAAAGGAGTTGAAAAAAACCGTCGCAAAAAATTTCAAGGTAAACATTGGAAACATACTTTTAGGCAACGGTTCGGATGAATTGATCTATTACCTGATAACCGCATTCGAAGGGCCTGTGCTGTATCCCGTCCCCACGTTCTCGATGTACGGGATAATTTCGAAGGCGTCTGGCGAGAAGGCTATCGGAATTCCGTTGGATAAAGACTTCGATCTCGATACGGACAAAATGCTTGCGGCCGTAAAAAAATATAATCCCAAGCTTGTATTCCTGAGTTCACCGAACAATCCGACAGGCAACTGCTTTTCCGCAGACAGGATATTGAAAATTATCGAAGCATCAAAAGGCATAGTTGTTGTTGACGAGGCGTACCAGCCCTTTTCGAGCGAAAAAGGTTTTCTGCCGTTATTAGGGGATTATAAAAACTTAGCAATTCTGAGGACACTGAGCAAAATAGGTTTCGCTGCCCTGAGAGTAGGATTTTTAATCGGCGATCCGGGCATGATTAAAGAGGTCAATAAAGTGAGGCTTCCGTTCAATCTTAATTCTGCATCCCAGGCCTTGGCATTAGAGGCATTCAAGCGGAAAAAAATCGTGAATTCCCAAATAAAAAACATCACGTCGGAGAGGGAAAGGCTTTTAGAGGAATTGGATAATATCGGCGGCATATCGCCCTATCCGTCGGAAGCCAACTTCATACTGTTCAGGGCAAAAAACGCAAATATCGTATATCATAGATTGATAAAAGAAGGCGTGCTTATAAGAAATCTCGGCAAGGCCATAAAGGACGCACTGAGGGTAACGATTGGGACACCGGAAGAGAACGGTTTTTTTATAACGGCATTAAGAAAATCTGTCGGAGGAAAGAAATGAGGAAGGCCAAAATTGAAAGAAAGACAAAAGAGACAACCATCGTCGCTGAAATAAACCTCGACGGAAATGGAAAATACTCGATAAACACATCCATACCTTTCCTCGACCACATGCTCTCTTTGATGTGCAAACACGGGCTTTTCGACACGAAACTCAAGGCAAAGGGAGACATCGAGATCGACGACCATCACACCGTTGAAGACGTGGGCATAGTCCTCGGCAAGGCTATAAAACAGGCGCTCGGAGATATGAAAAGCATTTCGAGATACGGACAGGCATCTGTGCCCATGGATGAGGCGCTCGCGACGGTCAGCGTAGATATAAGCGGCAGGCCGTATCTTGTCTATAAAGCGGAATTCCCAAAGAAAAGCAAATTAAAGGATTTCGATCCCGACCTTATAGAGGATTTCCTGCACGCCTTTGTGAGCAACTGCGGCATTACGCTGCATGTGAACGTCCTTTACGGCAGGAATACGCACCATATAATCGAAGCAGTATTCAAGGGAATCGGAAGGGCATTACGGCAGGCGGTAACGATTGATCCCAGAGTGAAGGGACTGCCGACTACTAAAGGGAAACTGTAGGCTAACTTTTACTTTATCGCCGGCAACAGTCCGCCGATACCCGTTAACACGTCTTCGACCGGCGAGGTAATAGCCCTTCCAAGCTCGTCGAATACTTTCTTTTTCGAATACTTTCTTTTTGAACGCTTCCTTCAGGTTATTCTGAAGATTGTTCCATTTGCCCCAGACATGAAAACCGACCTCTACCGTATCTTTCTTCTTTATTAAATCTATGACGAGGGGCGCGGATACCCCCATCAAAACGCCTTTTGTCTCTATATCCATATTCCTGATTTTAAGCACGGAAGGGGCCTTTACATATCCTCTATCGACGCTGAAGTTCGAATCGAGATTAAGCCTTCCTTTTTTAACCTTCACGTCGCCTTTCATGTACGGTTTTAATAAGGTCATATCCATATCCTTTATGGATAAATTGCCGGTAAAAGCCGCGTCGAATATATTCCCTTCGGATTTTATAGCCGCGCTCCCGTTATTAGGCAGTTTTGCCGAGGCGTCAATGGCTGTTTTGCCGGGCCGTAAAATAGACTGACTGCTTTTCGCCTCGATGCGGACATTTGTGAGATCGATATTGAAACCCTTAATATCGTCCTTAAAAAGTATAGTCCCGTTGTTCACTTTTATGGTCTTTACTATAAACTCGACCGCTTGTTTTTTATCTTCTTTCTTTTTGAAGACAGGCAAAAGCCATTTGCCGTTCTTGGTCTTTCTAAGGGCGAGGATTGGAGAGTCCATTTCTATCTCTTTAATATCGAGCTTTTTCCTTAAGAGACTCCAAAAATACGGCCTTATCGTAATTTTTTTTACTGTGAGGAAGTCGGAACCTTCAGGAGTTTTAACACCGATATCGTCGGCGACTACGGCAGTCCATCCTATCTTCAGATGTCCGACCGAAACATCCGGGCCGAGCGCCGCGCCTATTTTCTCCTTAACGAAAGAGTCGAGAGGGAAAAACAATATGAGTCCAGCTATCGATAAGACGAGTATTAACGCAAGCCCGATTATAACCTTTTTCAACATGCTATATAAAAACAGATTTCCATGATATTATCAAGGCAAACAGTGGTATAATACCCTTTATGAACATGTCGCTCCAGACAGGCTCCCTGAAAATAGCGACGATCATGGGAATACCCATAAGGGTTCACTTCTCATGGCTCATTATCTTCGGGCTCATAACATGGTCTTTATCCACGTTCTATTTCCCGAAGGCCGCGCCCCAGCTGCCTGTCTCGGCCTATTGGATAAACGGGGCGGTAGCGGCGCTGCTGCTCTTTGCATCGGTCGCCTTCCATGAACTTTCTCATTCATTTGTAGCCCTTAAATATAACCTTCCCATCATCAACATAACGCTGTTCATCTTTGGAGGAGTAGCGCAGATGAAGGGCGAGCCTCCGCACCCGAAGGCCGAATTAAGAATAGCTATTGCAGGGCCTTTGTCGAGCTTTTTCCTGTCGCTGATTTTTGCCGCGGCCTATAATGTAGCAGACGCGCAGGTTACAAAAGCCCTGTTTCTGTATCTCGCGCAACTGAACTTCATCCTCGGAGCGTTTAATTTAATACCCGGTTTCCCTATGGACGGGGGGAGAGTCGTAAGGGCGTTCCTGTGGAAAAAAACAAACGACTTCTTTTACGCGACTCGCAGGGCGGCGAATTACGGGCAGAAGATCGCGATGTTCTTTATAATCTTCGGAATATTTTCCATATTTACCGGATTTCCGGGAGGCCTATGGCTGATGCTCATTGGCTGGTTCCTTTATTCCGCGGCGCAGTCAAGCTATCAGCAGGTAAGCCTTCAGGAAACGCTCAACGGTATTAAAGTGCGGAATATAATGGTAAAAGACATTGTAACTATGTCATCAAGTCTGACAATAGACGCCGCCGTCAACGACTATTTCCTGAAATACGGATACGGCGGATTTCCTGTAATGGATGACGGCTCTTTCCTCGGCTTCGTGACGCTGAGAGAAATAAAGGACGTTCCAAAAGAAAAATGGACGGATGTAAAAGTGTCCGGAATATTTATACCGCACGACAAAAGGTGGGAGGTCTCGGAAGAAGACGGGGCTATGAAGGCGCTTGAATTAATGATCGGCGAAGACAAGGGAAGGCTGGTAGTCAAGGATAAAGGCCGGATAATCGGACTTATTACGAGAAACGGTATAGCGCGGTATATCCAGATTATGAGCAGGTAATACGAAAGGAGATACAAGATGTCTGAGGCAAAACTAAAGGTTATTTTATTAAAACATACGCCGAATCCTGAAGAGACGGTCGCGATGGCGGCAAAGCTCTGCTACAGCCCTTCGGATATCGGATCGTTAAAAGAAAAAATCGAGGCAAAAGACCAGAAGGTATTTGTCGAAAAGCTCATGAAGATGGGGCATATGAGCCCGATCGAACACTCGTCGTTCACTTTTGCTATTGAAGGCATATCGAGGGCGTGCTCGCACCAACTCGTAAGGCACAGGCTTGCGTCATACTCCCAGCAGTCTCAAAGGTATGTAAGCGAAGAAACGGGTTTTGATTATGTAATTCCCCCGGTAATCAAAGAGGACAAAGAACTCAGCAAATACTTCAAATCGTTCATGGCAGAGGCTCAGAAGGCGTATAATCATATCGTAAAGAGCCTTAATGAAAAAGGGATTAAAGGAGAATCGGCAAATCAGGATGCCCGTTTTGTGCTGCCCAACGCGGCAGAGACAAAGATAATAGTAACGATGAACGCACGGGAACTTCTGCACTTCTTCAAGCAGCGGTGCTGCAACCGAGCGCAGTGGGAGATAAGAAAGATGGCGGAAGAGATGCTGAAACTCGTGAAGAAGGCGTCTCCTGTAATATTCGAAAAAGCGGGCCCCGGCTGCCTCTACGCCCCCTGCCCCGAGGGTGAATACACCTGCGGAAAGATAAAGGAGGTAAGAAAAAAATATGCTCGATGAAAAACAAAAACTTTTCCAGATAATAGATCTGGGACATGAAATCGCGCAGGTCAAAGACGTGGATATCCTTCTCGAAAGGATCTTGACCATAGCGCGTCAATTCGTAAACGCCGACGCGGGCTCCATTTATATCAAAGAAGACAACCGCCTCAAATTCAGCTATACCCAGAACGACACATTACAGAACAAGCTTCCTACAGGACACAAGCTTATCTATTCCACATTTTCGATACCCGTAAACAACGAATCGATATCGGGTTACGTAGCGGGCAACGGAACTATGCTTAACATCGAGGACGTGTACAAAATTCCCGACAATGTCCCGTATTCATTCAATAAAGGATACGATGAAATAAGCGGCTACCGCACAAAATCAATGCTCACGTTCCCGATGACAACAACCCGGGATCAGGTAATAGGCGTTCTCCAGCTTATTAACGCGAAGGACAGAGACGGCAATATCCTGTCATTTGTAAAGGAAGACGAGCCCTTTGTAAAACACTTCGCCAACAACGCCGCAATAGCTATCGAGAGGGCACAGTTGACGAGGGCTATTATCCTGAGAATGATAAAAATGGCGGAACTTCGCGACCCCAAAGAGACAGGGGCGCATGTAAACCGTGTCGCCGCTTATTCCATAGAGATCTATGAGAAATGGGCGCTGGGCCGCGGCATTCCGGTCGACGAGATAGAAAAGAATAAGGATATCATGAGAATAGCCGGCATGCTGCATGACGTAGGCAAGGTAGCCATTTCGGACGTTATCCTGAAAAAACCGGGAAAACTCGATGCCGACGAATACGAGATAATGAAACAGCATACGTTCTTAGGCGCGCGGCTCTTTACTGACCAGTATTCCGATTTCGACGAGGCGTCATCCCTTGTAGCGTTAAACCACCATGAGAGATGGGACGGTAACGGATATCCGGGTTACATAAATCCCTTTACGGGCCATCCTATTGTCGGATATCAACTGAAAGAGGGCAAGGTACCCGGCAAAAAAGGAGAGGACATACCGGCCTTCGGCAGGATAGTCGCTATTGCGGACGTGTATGACGCTCTAAGCTGCAAGAGGGTATATAAAGAGCCGTGGGATGAGGACAGGGTTTTGGAGACATTGAAAAGCGAGCGAGGGAAACAATTCGACCCGGAGATGATAGACGCGTTCTTCGACAGCCTCGATATAATCAAATCCGTCAGCAGCCGTTATCCGGAATAGGTAACTAACCGGTCATCTCCATCTTGGCGTCGAGTATCATTGCCCCTTGCGGGTAAAGGGCAACCGGATTCAAGTCAATCTCTTTAATCATATTCGTTGCCGTTATTTCCGATACCGCGATGATTATATCAGCAAGCGCATCGATATCCACAGAAGGACTTCCCCTATATCCCTCCAGAAGCTTATAGCCCTTAACCTGCTTTATCAGCCAGAAGGCATTGTCTCTATCGAGAGGCGCAAGGCCGAAAGCCACGTCCTTGAAAAGCTCCACAAATACGCCGCCGAGCCCGAACATGACTATAGGCCCGAATTGCCTGTCTACAACGCCTCCGACAATCACCTCAAGACCTTTAGAAGCCATTTCTTCCACAAGCACGCCTTCGGCATTGTCGATCATCATCAATTCGGAAACAGCCTTATTCAGTTCGTCTTCGTTGTTTATACCGAGCCTTACTCCTTTGACGTCGCTCTTTGAGGTTATTTTCGCGGATGAGACCTTCACGGCAAGAGGATAAGTAACGGCTAATGACTGAATAAAGGCTGAAAGGTCAACATCTTTAGGAATAAATATCCCTTTCGGCACGGGCAATCCCATATTTTTCAAGAGACCTTTGACCTCGTGCTCTACAAATACGTTTTTCCCCTTGTTTTTCAAGAAAAAATCCTTCAGGGCATCAAAAGAAAGATTGCCGGTTGCCGTCATATATAAAGTTTATCATAACGATAAAAAAAAGACCCCACCTTTACCGCATTTTATGCTAAAATCCTTTCATAATTAAAAATCCATTCAAATCCATACATTATCGGGAGGGCACTATGAAGTTTTCAGCAGTCTTGATTTCATGCATCATGTTTTTTGCGGTATCCGTTTTTGCGGCAGATCCTTCGGGGCTCGATATCATGAAAGAACAGAAGAAAAGGCACGAGGCGACGCAGGAATACGAAAAAATAAAAATGGTATTGATCGACAGCTCCAATAACAAGGAAACACGCGATATGAAACGATACGCCAAAAAAGGCGGCGCCGGCCTTTCCAAATTTCTCGCCCGTTTTGAAGGGCCTGCGGACATCAAAGGAACAGCGCTTCTTACATGGGAACAAAAAGGAAGGGAAGACGACCAGTGGCTTTATCTCCCCGCGTACGGACAGAAGCTCAAAAGAATAGCAGGAGGCAATAAAAAGGGATATTTCATGGGAACGGATTTCTCCTATGAAGACCTCCGGCCCGAAAAACTCGACGACCACACGTACAATGTCATAAAAAAAGAAAAGTTCGACAACAAAGACTGTTATGTCATCGAGTCGCTGCCGTCAACGGATGAGGAGAAGAGGAGTTCCGCTTACGCAAAACGTATTATGTGGGTTACCGTCGATACCTTTGTAACCCTGAAAACAGATTTTTACGACCACAGCATGAAACTGCTTAAAACACAAACCGCCCATGACGTAAAAACAGTCAAAGGCAACATGATGAGGGCCGGCAAGGTATTGATGACCCATCACCAGAATAAGCACCAGACCCTCATGGGGCTTGCCGAACGCAAAATAGATGAAAACATTGACGACTCGGTATTCACCGAAAGAGCCGTCACAAGCTTTAAATAATTTAAAATAAGAGCAGGGGGGGAGAACAAGCCATGAATATGGAAAAACTTGTCCGGCTGTCCTATGACAGGCCGTGGCTGATAGTCGTTATAGTCGCATTAATAACCGCCGCCCTGATTTATCCCGCCATGCACCTGAAGATAGATGTATCGAGCGACAGGTTCATGGCAAGGAATTCTCCGGAAAAAGTGAAGTATGAGGAGACCAAAAAGACATTCGGCTCGGATGTCCTTTCTTTTGTCTACATCAAGGACAACGAACTTTTTTCGGAAAAGAAACTCAGCCGCCTGCGTTCCATGTTCGATACCCTCGCAAATATGAAAGGGGTAGAAAAAGCCGAAAGCCTCTTCACCATCAATAATATAAAGGGACAGGAGGGAATGCTCGATACCGCGCCGCTTTTAGACATTATTCCGTCCGATCAAAATGAACTCTCGGCAAAACGGAAAGACTCCATAGACAACCCGCTTATCCATAAAAGCTTCATCTCGTCCGACGGCACTACCACGGTCATATCTCTCTATCTTAGCCGCGACAAAAGCGACGATAAATTCGACAGCAAGATAAAAAAAGAAATAGAAAAGGTCCTATTGGAATATAAAAAAGATTTTAAGGAGGTATTCCAGACAGGCGCGCCTTTTGTTAATACCTCCATGTCCGAATATATCGTCCAAGATCAGTTTGTGCTCGTTCCGGTCGGGGTCGGCGTTCTGCTTATGACCATCATGCTGACCCTCGGCAATGTCCACGGCGCAATAGTGCCTATGATCAGCGCAGGCATAAGCATCGTCTGGACATTCGGCGTAATGCAGATTCTCGGCATACCGATAAACCCTCTGACGGCTATAGTCCCCGCGATCATGATAGTGATAGGAGCAACAGAAGACACCCACATGGTCTCGGAATTTCTGGAGTCCGTCTCAAAAGGCGAATCCCATCGTGATGCGGTGCTGAAAGGCATCGGAGAAAAGCTCAGCACCGCCTTCTTACTTACGGCGTTTACGACAGTGATAGGATTCGGCTCCATAGCCTTCACGGATGTAGTAATTCTTCAGGACTTCGGCATAGCCTCCGCCGTAGGCTTCTTCCTCAACTTCTTTATTTCGATAAGCATGACGACGGTGTATCTCAGGTTTTTCGGAAACGCTGTGGCGAAAAAAGGCTTTCGTGAAGAGTCTCATGGGAACAGGATACTCGACGGAATCGTAAATAAAGCTATACAATGGGGCTATCAATACAAGAAAAGAATAATAATCGTAAGCCTTTCCCTTGCCGCAATATCCTTAATCGCTACAGCATTTATTTATGTGAACAACGATGTCATATCGTATTTCAGGAAAAGCTCCCCTATCGTGAAGGCCTCGGACAAGATGCATCGGGACCTCGCGGGGCAGAATATATTCTATATCGTTTTAGAAAAGGATGCCGGAGCCTTCAGGAACGCCGCAAACCTCAAAAAAATAGAGGAACTCGAATCATATTTAAAGAATATGAAAAAATTCGATACCGTTATAGGTCTGCCCGACTATATGGCGCTTGTAAATAAAGGAATGCAGAACGGCGATCCCGCGTATCATAAAGTCCCGGACGCGGACAACCTGATAGCCCAGTATCTTTTATTTTTTCAGCGCAGCGACATCGAACGTTTCGTATCCGGAGATTTCTCCAAGATGAACATTATGGTGCGCCACAATATCAGTTCCTCCACGGAGCTGAATAATATCATCGAAAAAATCAAGAAAGATCTAAGCACGGACCGCTTCGGCAAATACAACAGCACGCTGATCACAGGCGAAGGGGTTTTGATCGCGGAAGCTGCCGAGAATTTCATATCCGGACAGATAACCTCTCTCGGCTCTACGGCGGTAGTCATATCCCTGATAATGGCGCTTCTTTTCCTTTCATGGAAGGCGGGACTCATCGTTCTAATCCCTAACCTCATGCCGGTTCTCATCTTCTTCGGCCTGATGGGAGTCGGAGGCATCCCCCTAAACGCCGGAACCGTTATGGTGGCTGCGGTTACCATAGGCATTGCCGTTGATGACACAACGGTATTTATGGTCCTCTATAATAAACACCTCAAGGAATACGGAGATGAAAAACGCGCTCTCAAGGAAACGCTGCTTGCGGAAATAAAACCGATATTCATATCGAGCGTCTCGCTGGCCGCCGGGTTCAGCACGCTGATGTTCTCGAATTTCGTGCCCATAGCTCAGTTCGGGGCATTAAGCGCGTTTGTCATGGTTATCGCGTTCGGCACAGAGCTTTTCATGACCCCTCTTACTCTCTCCTCCGTAAGGCTCATAACCTTGTGGGATGCCATAGGACTGGAATTGAGGGACCGCCTTATCAAGCAGTCCATATTTTTCGAAGGCATGTCCAAGTTACAAATAAGAAGGCTTATCCTGATGTCCCATATGGTCGATGCAAAAGCCGGAGAGCACTTGATACGGGAGGGAACCCCCGGAGACAAGATGTATGTTGTAATAAACGGGGAATTGTCGGTCTCCAGACTGTATGACGGAAAGAGAATGGATATTGCAAAACTGGAAGCAGGAGACATATTCGGAGAGATAGCGCTCGTGAGCAGTCATCCGAGGACTGCGGATGTCTTTGCCGCGACCGATACTAAGCTTCTCTCTCTCGACTGGACGAGCCTCGAAAGACTTAGAAAACTCAGCCCATTCATTTCCTCCAAGCTGTTTATGAATGTATCGAAGATTTTAGGAAACAGGGTCATAGAGACGACGGAAAAGATGGTATGCCAAAATTCAAACTAAGACTCCTGCCGGCGATCGTCTATTCCGTCATTATGCTGGGCTGTCTTTTTCCGTCAACCGCGTCTCCGCAGGATATGCCCAAGATAGACGACCTCGATGCCCTTTTGTCCGCCGATAAACCGGCGGGACAGGAGAAACAAAACCCCTTTTATAAGGCGCTCAAACAGGCAAAGTGGACATGGGTCGCAACCGGCTATAATTTCACTAAAAACAACGAAAACCAGAGTCAGAGCAACGGAGACGATACTAAATTCAGGCAGGCTTACACGCAGTTATTGATGGACACGTGGCTCGAAGTGGAGGGCTTTGAGACAAAAATAGACCTTGTTCTGCAATACGGCTCCGAAAGGGATCAATACGGCGGCAGCCGTATTATATACCAGTCGCAGTTGTATCTGAAAAAAAAGATAGGCGATTCCGACATAATCGCGGGATATAAGTATATCGAAGACGGCATCAGCATCTTATACTCTCCTGCAAAAAGGATTGCAAGGGCCGATGGCGATCACCCGACAGACCCGGACAAGCTGGGGGTATGGCAAGGGTCATGGACGTATTACTCTTCAGGAAATAACAGCACCGAGCTTAGAATAATGCCTTATTTTGAGAAATCCCGCACACCTCCCGATTCTTCACGCTGGATGGCTGTAAAAGGCGACTATAACCTTGTAGGAGTCAATCTCCCTACAGATCCGGCAACAGGCCAAAGCTATCAGGCCGAAGACAAAAAAATACAGCACGGATTCAGAGACATAGGCTACATGCTTAAACAGAAAATGACCGTGGAGAACACCGACTTTTTTGTGAGCGCGTACGGGGGGTATCTGCCTAATCCGCTGATCAAAAAGGCTTCGGAAACCAAATACGAAAAGGTCTATATAAAAGGCGGGCTTATTGCGGGCGGTTTTTCGACCGTAAGCGGGAAGTGGGAATGGCACGGGGAAATCCTTTACAATATACCCGAAAACCATAAGGACGACAGGTATATCAATTACGTCTTCGGAACGGAATACGACATAAATCTCCTTCTCGGCATCGGCGGCATAGATTCCGCGAAGCTCACCGCCGAATACGCAAATGAATGGGTGGTTGAAGGCAAAGACCATCCGGATTACACAATAAATGATCCGGCCACGCGTTTAGGCCGCAACGCTATATATATACTCCAAAAGGTCGATATAAACGACAAAAATAAGGTTTCTTACGGAGCGACATATCATATATCGAAAAAAGATAATGCCCACCGTATAAGCTACGAGTATAAATTCGGAGAAGGCAATTCCGCCGAAACGGCGTACGAATGGTTCAACGGAAAAGACGAAACGCACTTCGGACGTTGGAGAGAAAACGACCGGCTTATATTCAAGTTCACAAAGAAATTCTGACGGAAATTTCATCGGATGAAAAAATTTTCAACGATACTTTTATTTATCTCTGTCCTGACGATTATTCTTTCACTGTTCGGACAAGCATGGTCATCGGAAAGCAGCCTTGAAAAAATCAAAAAACGAGGTTATCTGTTATGGGGCTCAGACGCGGAAGGCGGCGCGCCGTATGTATTCCCCGATCCTAAAGACCCGTCAAAATTAATAGGCTTTGAGGTCGACCTTGCGAATGCGATAGCAAAAGAATTGGGCATTGAAGCCCGGCAGTCGCAGAACGCATGGGACAGCCTTATCCCTGCGCTCAAGAGGAATGATTTCGACATAGCAATGAACGGCATTGAGATAACGCCGCAAAGAGAGACGGAAGTCTTGTTTTCAAAACCTTATTACATTTATACCGAACAGCTTGTCATAAGAAAAAACGAGACCCTCATAAAAAGTATCAGTGACCTGAAAGGCAAAAAAGTCGGCACTCTTTCAGGAGCGGTGGCTCAGGATATACTGATGAAAATCGAAGGCGTTGATTTGAAAGTTTATTCCGGACAGGTCGAGCCTTACGAAGACCTCGCTATCGGAAGGCTTGATGCGGTGCTGTTGGATCTCCCGATAGCGGCTTATTACGCAAAACCGAACCCTAAACTGAAATTTACAGGCCATCCTGTCGGAGAAGGATTCTACGGGATCGCGATAAAAAAAAGAGACGCCGAATTAAAAAATGAAATAGACGAAATCCTGATTAAGCTGTTTAAAACCGGAGAATTGAAAAGGATTTACGAAAAATGGAATTTATGGAACGATACTCAGGAAAAATTATTCGAGGCATTGAAGGGATCGAAGGCTTATGTAAGCCTCGAAGAGTCCCAAAAGGCCCCTATATACACATTCTTCCCTAATCTTATAAAAGGGGCCGGCATAACGATTCTCATATCGGTTTCATCAATGCTCCTGGCCGTTGTTGTCGGCCTTATTCTTGCGCTCATGAAAATTTACGGCAGACCGCCTTTAAGCACCGCAGCCTCCGCGTACATAGAAATTTATAGGGGCACACCGCTTTTAATTCAGCTTTACATCCTATATTACGGCCTTCCGAATATAGGCATATCATTGAGCCCCCTTGCCGCCGCCTTTATAGGTCTGGGAATGAACTATGCCGCTTATGAAGCGGAGCTTTACAGGGCCGGAATCAATGCGGTGCCGAAAGGCCAGATGGAGGCCGCGCTTTCATTAGGCATGACGCGGGGGCTTGCCGTAAAAAGGGTTATCATGCCGCAGGCAGCCAAAATAGCGCTGCCGGGCGTTACCAATGATTTTATCGCCCTCTTTAAAGATTCGTCACTCGTATCCGTCATAGCGATGGTCGAGTTGACCAAGACATACAGCATACTCGCCGCGACAACATTGAGATTTTTCGAACTCGGGCTCATCACCGCTGTCCTCTACTTTGCCATGAGCTATCCGTTATCTCTGCTCGCAAGGAGACTCGAGAAGAAACTGAAAGGATCCAGGAGATGATAAGAGCAAGCAACCTGCATAAATATTATGATGATCAGCCCCTTTTTAAAGGCATAAACCTCGATATTAAAAAAGGAGAAGCGGTCGTTCTTATAGGTCCTTCCGGCAGCGGGAAAAGCACGTTTTTAAGATGCATAAACGCCCTCGAACATTTTCAGGAAGGCGAAATAGACGTTGATAACATAGAACTGCATTCCATAAATAGACTAAAGCCGGGTAAAGAGGATATGGAAGCTGTCAGGAAGATAAGGCTCAAGGTTGGAATGGTGTTTCAGCAATTCAATCTCTTTCCGCACATGACCGTTCTCGAAAACATAATCGAAGCTCCGATAAGAGTGCTCAATACGGATAAAAATAAGGCCGTTGAAGATGCAATTGCTTTATTGAAAAGGGTAAATCTCGAAGGAAAAATCAACAGCTATCCTGACGAATTGTCGGGAGGAGAACAACAGCGGGTCGCCATAGCGCGCGCATTGGCAATGAAGCCGGAGGCAATGCTCTTTGACGAGCCTACATCCTCGCTCGATCCGGAAATGGTAGGCGAGGTGCTTTCAGTCATAAAAAACCTTGTTGAGGAAGGCATGACCACCTTAATCGCCACTCATGAGATGGGGTTTGCCGGAGAGGTTGCGGACAGGGTGGTCGTATTCGATAAGGGAGATATAATAGAGGTCGGAAGTCCTGAAGAAATATTCACGAATCCCAAAAAAGAAAGGACAAAAATATTTTTGAGCAGAATATTGAAACGATAGCAATGGAGAGAAAAGTGCGGCGACCCTCGCCACGCTCATGACTGCGGCAGTCGCAGGGACATTTTTCACCAACGGCTCTATACTTTTAGGGAAATAATATCTTCAAATAAATTTCAAAACGTGATATATTTTTAATATAGAAGAAAACAGAGGAGGTGATACCTGATGGCATGCAAATCGAAAGGTCCTTGCGGTCCGGCTAAAAAGGCTACCGCTAAAAAGACAACTGCAAAAAAACCGGCAAAGAAAAAATAACAATTAACCGTATCTAAAACAGAAAAACCGCTCTCCCGGATCATAATCGGAATATGATTAGAGAGGGCGGTTTTTTATTCCAGCAATGCCTTTAATCCCCTCACGGATCTTTCCGGAGACGGATATACCGGTATCTTTATTTTTTCAAGAGAAGAAATCAACTTCTTTGCAACACCGTTTCTGGGAATATGGAAAACCATCGGCTTATCGATATCTGGTCTTACGGTTTTAATCATATCCGCCAATCTTTCGGTTATCCCCATGACATTAGGCAACGCAATGATCACAAAACCGTCATAATCGTCCTTAAGTTCATTAAGAGCCGTGATATAATCTTCGTCCTTTACCTGAGCGGTAAGGTCGATGGGGTTGTTGACCCCGTAAAAATACGGGAATACCCGTCTGAGCTTTTCAGCCTTATCATCCGGCAATTTGGCGACCTCAAGGCCTTGAATCACGCATTCATCAGCGGCAAGCACGCCCGATCCTCCGCCGTTAGTTATAATGCAGACACGATTGCCTCCCGCAGGCCTTTGATACGATAATGCCTTTACCGCGTCTATCAATTCGTCGAAGTCCGCTGTCTCCCTTATTCCGAACTGCTTGAGGATGGAATGGAAAACCTCATATTTGCCCGCAAGCCTTCCGGTATGAGAGAATGCCGCGGCCTGCCCGCTTGCGCCTTTGCCTGCCTTGAGAATTAGAAGGGATTTTTTAGCCGACAGCATCTTTGCCTTTTCGATGAATTTCCTGCCGTCGCCCAGAGATTCTATGTATGAGATCACGACATCCGTATTTTTGTCTCCTGCAAAATATTCATATATGTCCAATTCGTCTATGTCTACGGCATTGCCGTAGCCTATCGCCTTTGACACGCCTGCATTCGTTTCCCTTACGGCGCTGAGAAGGCAGCTTAATATAGCGCCGCTCTGCGACACGACGGACACGTTTCCTTTCTTGGGTCTTTTCAGTCTTTCATAAGGAAGGAAAAAAGTGTCGAGATTATGATACGGATTGTATAATCCCATGCAGTTAGGGCCGAGTATCCTAACGCCGATATCTTCCCCTATTTTTTTAACCTCTTCCTGAAGTCCGGTCTGCCCTATCTCCGCAAAGCCTGAGGCGGCAATTATCACGCTCTTTGACTTGCCTGCAAGCCCGTTGAGAATTTCAGGAACTTCGGACGCGGGTCTCATTACTATGGTCAGATCGACAGCTTCAGGAATATCCCGCATCGAGCCGTATGACTTCAAGCCCATAAGCTCCCCGTATTTAGGATTAATCGGATAAACCCTGCCCCTGAATTTAAGCAGGTTTTTGAGTATCACGCCGCCTAGCTTTTCCTCGCTGTGCGCAGCGCCGATAAGGGCGATGGATTTCGGCTTAAAAAGATAATCGAGACTCTTATTGTTATCCATAGGTTATATTATACCAGCTATACAAAACACGAACTCACATGCCCGCTTTTTATGTTATAATCGTGTTATAACATAATAGGATATAACCATGCACAGGAAATTATGCTCCATAGGAAACAGTCAGGGGGTATCAATACCGCGTGAGATGATTGAAAAGCTCAACCTCTCTGTCGGCTCCGAAGTGGATGTTACGCTCGATAAGTCCGGAGAAAGGATTATTCTTGAGCCTGTAAAAAAGAAAGGATATCCCGAGGGCATAGACAGGGAATTCGTTTCGCAGGTGAATGAATTTATCGAAAAATACCGTCCGGCTCTGAAAGAACTTGCGAAAGGATAACAATATGCAAAAAGCATTATCTGCCGAACTTAAAAAAGTAGCAAAAGACAGAGTCAGATTTGAAATAACAAAAGAGAACTATGAGGCATTCTGCAATGCCGTAGGTCTCTACAAGAAAGATTTTATCGAGACTCTCAAAAAATCCGAAGCAGATCACAAAGCCGGCCATATAACAAAGAGGAAGTCCCTTCTTGAAATCATAAAAAAAGTATGACAGAAATCTACACCACTGCCACTTTCGATGCGCTATTTCTTAAACTTCCAAAGAAAATCCAAACTAAAACAGAAGAAAAGACAAGACTATTCAGAGAAAATCCCTTTAATCCTATTCTTAGAACAGAAAAACTTCATCCAAGAGGGCATGATGTCTGGAGTTTCCGGATTGACATCCATTATAGAATTGTATTCAACTTTACGGGGAAGGACACGGTAGAATTCCGATTCATAGGACATCACAATCAAATCTACGATTACAATATTTTCAGGGAGTAATACAAAATATCCCCGAAAAAATGGATATCAGCAATAACATAAAAGACTATTTAAATGATCGGTCACCGATTAAAAGATATGCGTCTTTTGATTATTGCTATAATTATTTCCGCTATTTTTATGAGCACAATAATATAGAAGCTATTGCAAACCCTACAACTGTTCAACTCAGTTGTCTGCAACTTGGCTTTTATCTCGCCAGTTGGGGAATGTTACGAGGCTCATCTTTCCTATTACAAAAAAGTGTTAAGCATTACGAGCAACTAATATCTGCTATCGCTAAAATGCCAAAAGTTTGTTGGGAGATTGATCTTAATACTTACTCAGATGTAAGCATTTCATTGTTACTTGAAATTTATAAACATATTTTTAGTTCTCTTGGTGAAAATGACGAATATGCATCTGCCACATTGATTACAAAAATAATGCTTGGAGTCTTTGGCAATGTCCCTGCATTAGATGATAATTTTTGCAAAGGTTTCGGTTGTGGTAAACATTTCAGTAAATCATTATTGCAAAAAATTTCGGAGTTCTATAATGCCAACAAGGAAGAGGTTGATAAGCATAAAATTAAAACGATTGATTTTAGCACAGGTACGGAAACTACCCGTTACTACACTAAAGCAAAATTAATTGACATGGTCGGATTTATTGAGGGGATTAGAAAATCCAGAAAACAGCTTTAAAGAATAGGACAATTACCTTGCAGAATCATATAAGTTTTATCCCTTACGCGCTCTCTATAAACAACAGCGCCGGATCTTCGAGGTAACGGATTACCTTCGACAAAAATAGGGACGCATCGACTCCGTCCGTAACCCTGTGGTCGAATGTCAGCGAGATGGGAAGTATCTTCCTGATAACTATCTGCCCGTCCTTGACCCACGGCTTGTCCGCAATCCTCCCCGTGCCGAAAATAGCTACATCAGGATAGTTGATGATGGGAGTTGCGAATGTGCCGCCGAAATGCCCGTAATTGGTAATGGTGAACGAACTGCCTTTAATTTCTTCCAGCTTTATCTTTCGATCCCTCGCCTTCCGGCCTAAATCCTGAATGTCGGAGGCAAGTTCGAGGATCGTCTTTTTATCCGTATTCCTTATCACGGGAACCATCAGGCCGTCAGGCGTATCGACTGCAATGCCCATATTGTAATATTTCTTTATGATTACTTCTTCCCTTTCATCATCTATGGATGCGTTGAGTCTCGGATGTTCCGCGAGCGCGTGCTGGATGGCCTTTATAAAAAACGGAATGAACGTCAAATGTATCCCTTTCTGAAGCAGCTCTTTTTTTTCCCTCTCACGCAGGTTCCAGAGTTCCGTAATATCGGCCTCGTCCATACCTGTAACAAATGCCGTCATCCTCTGGGATTGAATAAGGTTTTTTGCTATTGTCCTTCGCAATCCCCTCAACGGTATTTTCTCTATGACGCCATAGATATCTTCCGCCTTTTTGGCCTTTCCGGACGCATCAATAATGTCATCTTTTGTAATGCTTCCTCCCGGGCCCGAGCCTTTCACAGCCTCAATCTTAACTCCCAACTCTTTAGCTAATGCCCTGACTGCCGGTGTCGCGAGTATTTCATCTTCTTCTTCCGGCAAGACTCCGACAACCGAGACGGATTTCGGTCTCTCTTCTGCCATAGGTTTTTCTTCTACCGCCTCTCCTGATTCGGCAATAATCATTAAGACCTCTCCTACCTTTGCCATATCGCCGATGTCTTTGTTGATTTTAAGCACCCTTCCTTTTTTCGGCGAAGGCACTTCAACGACTGCCTTATCGGTCTCTACCTCAAGAATGGTCTGATGCTCATCAACGGAATCGCCTTCTTTAACGAGCCATTTCCGTATCTCGCCCTCCGTAATTCCCTCTCCCAAATCCGGCAGCACAAAATCAAATGGCATAGTACCTCCTCGTTACCGTCAATCGCTTGATATAAAGAATATCATGTGGGATGCTTACAGTCAATCATTGTCAACATATAGAGCAGGTCTGTCTCAATGACTTTATCGGTTGAGCAGACATGCTCTATATGTCATTTCGTATTACGACATTATGATATAATTAGAAAAATTTGCTTAAGGGGTTCTCATGAAAAAAATAGTATCCAGATTTTTGCCTCTTTTTTTAATCCTCTTTCTACTCGACGCGTCTCTTTATACCTGCAATTCTCTTGCCCAAAGCCGAAAGACTTTTTTATGGAAAGCTCAATCAAAGACGGCAATCGTTTATGTTCTCGGCTCCCTGCATCTCATGAAAAAAGAATCCTATCCGCTCGACAGCAGGATTGAAAATGCCTTCGAGCAATCGAACGTCCTTGCGGTAGAGGCGAACATCAACAATATAGCCGGAATGGACCTGCAAAAATTAATGCAAAATGCCTTTTATCCGGGGACAGAGACGCTCGAAAGGCATGTCTCAAAAGAGACTTACGAACTGATAAAAAAAGAGACCGCAGGTCCCGGAATACCGTTTGAATTGATAATCAAACAAAAACCGTGGTTTTTATCGCTAACTCTGACCTCTCTGCAACTCTCGAAATTCGGATTCGACCCGAACTACGGAATAGACAATTATTTTCTACAGAAATCCATCGGCAAAAAGAAGATAACGGAACTCGAAAGCATAGATTATCAGCTTACCCTGCTTTCAGGGTTCTCCGAAAAGGAGCAGGAATTATTCTTATTGCATACTTTAAGGGATATGAAAACAATCGGGCGGGAAATCGACAATCTGCTTCGCGCGTGGACATCCGGAGATGTAAAGGGCATAGAATCTCTGCTGTTAAAAGGCGCTGAAAGCAGAGGCATGGAGCATATTTATGAAAAATTATTTTACGAGAGAAACAGGAACATGGCCTCTAAAATCGAAGGATTCCTCAAAACAAGGGAAACCTATTTTGTTGTGATAGGCGCAGGACATCTTGTGGGGAATAAAGGGATTATAGAAATTCTCAAAAGGAAAGGGTACATTGTCGAACAGATATGATTGAGGCTAATATTTCATTGCCTCTTCAATGCCCTTTCTAATCCTCTCCACGGTCGGAATGTAATAATCCTCCAGTTTCGGCAGGGGCATAACAACATCATAACCCGTTACCCTGATTATCGGGGCTTTTAAATATAGTATTTCATCCTCCGCAATGGTCGCTGAAATCTCCGCGCCGAATCCTCCGGTCTTAGAAGCCTCGTGAACAATCATGACCCTTCCCGTTTTTTTCACCGATTTAAATATCGTTTCTTCATCGAATGGATTCAGCGTCATTAAATCTATGACCTCAGCGTCAAATCCCCCAACCGCCTGCAAACTCCTGTGCAGCATGCTTCCCCATGAAATCACCGTTATATCCTTGCCTTCCTGAACAACCCTCGCCTTTCCGAGAGGTATGGCATACTCGCCTTCAGGAACCTCCTCTTTTATAAGACGATAGAGTCTCGTAGATTCGAGAAAAATCACCGGATCGGGGTCTCTGATGGATGATATCAATAAGCCCTTTGCATTGTAAGGAGATGAAGGCACGACCACCTTCACGCCCGGCATATGGCAGAATAACGCCTCCGTGCTTTCGGAATGTAGCTCCGGAGCCTTTATGCCGGCGCCGTACGGCGCTCTCACAACAATAGGGCATGTAAACCTTCCGCGCGAACGCGAACGTACCCTTGCCGCATGAGAAAATATCTGATCGATGGCCGGATAGATGAAACCCATGAATTGTATCTCAGCAATGGGCTTTAAGCCGTACAGCGCCATGCCGATTGCGGAACCGGCAATAACGGATTCTGCAAGCGGCGTATCGATTACCCTCTCAGCGCCGAACTCCTCCAAAAGCCCTTCTGTAACCCTGAATACTCCGCCGTCCCTTCCAACATCTTCGCCTAAAATAACGACATTCTTATCCCTCTGCATTTCTTCTCTCAATGCAAGGTTTATCGCCTGAACCATATTGAGCTTCGGCATATCAGAAGTCCCTCATCTCTTTTATTTGTCTCGGCGTAAGTTTTTCGTATGTATATGTGAACATATCCTTCGGCTCCGGATGTTCTATTGCCTCTGCCGTCCTTATAGCCTCATCGACTACAGTCTTTGCCTTTTCCTCAACCTCTTTCTGATATTGCTCGCTCCACAATCCGTTTTTCTCCATAAACAACCGCAATCTCAAAATCGGGTCTTTGGCTTTCCACGCGTCCACTTCTTCCTTTGTCCTGTATCTCGCAGCATCATCGGCTGTCGTATGGTCGGACATCCTGTATGTAAAGCATTCTATAAATGTGGGGCCGTCTCCGCGCCGTGCCTTATCTACGGCCTCTTTTGTGGCCTTATAAACCGCAAAAATGTCGTTGCCGTCCACCTGAACGCCTTCAAAACCGTAGGCTGCCGCTTTTTGCGCGATAGTCTTTGACGCCGTCTGCCTCTCCCTCGGCACCGATATTGCCCATTGGTTATTCTGGCAGATAAAGACTACGGGTAGTTTGAAGACCCCGGCCATATTCATGCTCTCGTGGAAATCCCCTTCCGACGTGCCGCCGTCCCCGAAATAGCAGGCCACTGCAATCTTATCTCCCTTATATTTAGCGGCCATAGCAGCGCCTGCCGCGTGCGGAGTCTGGGTTCCTACCGGGACGCATACAGGAAAGATATTCAATCCCTCCGGACATTTTACTCCCCTCTCATCGCCGCCCCAATATTGAAACAGCATATGAAGGGGATAGCCCATAGTAATATACACACCCATTTCCCTGAATGACGGGAATATCCAGTCGGATTTTTCGAGCGCAAGGGCGCTGCCTATCTGGGATGCCTCCTGACCAAAAATTGATGCATAAGTGCCCATCCTTCCCTCCCGCTGCAGGCTCAAGGCATGATGGTCAAAGGTTCTTGAAAGGGTAAGCAATTCATACATCCCCTTTATTTCAATATCGGACAGGGCAGGCATTAGGGATTCGTCAACATTCCCCTTTTCATCGAGAATGTCGAGGCGCTTTATATCGATTGTTTCTATGACTCTCACCGGCATCAATAAAAGAATATCACGAGGCAATATTACAGTCAAATCCTTCAAGAAAGGTTTATCTCAGTCCAAGGCATTTCAGTATAATGCCTAAATATTTATTAACCGGATTATCCCTGCTTAAAAAGGAGATAACAGGCGATTTCCGTGTCTGAAGCTTGATAAGTTCGTCTATTATCTCCCTGTTTATCTCATGTTTTAACCCTGTCCTGAATGCAAGTATTGCCGTTCCTCTATCGCCCGCGTGAAGATATATCCTGCCGAGATTAAGATAGTGAAGGGGATTATCGGGTTCCAGTTTGACTGCGTCTTCGCATAATTCGATTGCCTTGCGGATCTGCCCCCGTTCTTTTGCCGTGCAGTAAGCGAAATAGGAAAGATAAAGAGGCTTATAATCGAGTTGAAGCGCCTTCTCGAAATTCACGAGCGCGGAAAGCCCTTGCCCCTGAGCGAGTTCGCTCAAGCCTTTTTTGAAAAATTCTTCAGGTCCCTCAATCGGCATCTTAATACCATTTTACTATTTTATGAGACATTCTGCACTTTATCGGACTTTTTAACGTCAAAAAATAATTTAACAGTGAGAAGCATAATCCCTATAGTCAGGGCGGAATCGGCTACGTTAAATGCAGGCCAGTGGAATCTCCCGATGTAAAAATCCAGAAAATCTATGACATAGCCGTGGATAACTCTGTCGACAAAATTTCCCGCTGCGCCGCCGAGGATGAGAGAAAAGGCAAGCCTGTTATCCTTATCTTTTATTATGAGAACCGTTACAAAAACCATTGCCGCCGCGGCAATTACTATAAAGAAAAAATTTCCGAGGCTCTTGAACATGCCGAAGGCGGAACCGATATTCTCGACATAAACAATATTGAAAAAGGGCAACACTTCGATTATCCGATAGGGAGAAATATTCGCCTTAACGACATATTTTGTTGTCTGGTCTAAGACAAAAACAAGCAGGGAAATAAGAAAGGCTCTATTTAATTGCATTATGACATCTTTCGCAGACGTGGGGATGATCTTCGAACTTACCTACGGATAAGCTCCAATTCCAGCACCTTCCGCACTTGCCGCCCGACGCCCTTTCGACTTTTATGAACATATCCTTAATCTCTGTGCTCTCATAAACGTCGCCGGCCCTTTGACTTAGCGGATGGATTTCAACATCCGAGACGATGAAAAGCGCGGGCAAGAAGTCTCTATACGCCTGCAAAAGAGTCAGTTCTTCATCAGGCATATAGAATATCAACTTCGCTTCAAGGGCATTGCCGATAAATTTATCCTTTCTTTTTATCTCAAGCGCCTTATTGGCCTCGTCTCTTATAACGATAAGTTTCTCCCATCTCTTTTCCAAAGCCTCATCTGAAAATCGTTCATCCGATTCCGGAAATCCCGCTAAAAAAACGCTCTCATCTTTTTTACCGGGAATATAACCCCATATTTCCTCTGCGGTAAACGAAAGCACCGGAGCCATAAGCCTCGTCATGTCGGTCAATATCCTATACATCACCCACTGCGAAGCGCGCCTTTCAATGGAATCCTTTCTGAAAGTGTAAAGGCGGTCTTTCAATATATCGAGATAAAAAGAACTCATATCCACAATGCAGAAATTATATAGGGAATGAAACGCCTCGTGGAAGTTGAAATCCTCATAGGCTTCCGTGACCTTTCGGATCAGACTCTGTAGCCTGCTCATAGCCCATCTGTCTATTTCAAGGAGATTCGCGCTGTAGTCTTTTCCGTCAAAATCGGAAATATTCCCTAACAGGAACCTCCCGGTATTCCTGATCTTCCTGTAAGCCTCCGTAAGCCGGCTGATTATCTCCTTCGACAGCCTTACATCATCGCTGTAATCCTCCGCAAACACCCACAATCTTAAAATGTCCGCGCCGTTTGCCTTTATGATTTCCTGCGGCGATATAACGTTCCCGATGGACTTGGACATCTTCTTGCCCTGCCCGTCAACGGTAAACCCGTGCGTAAGCACTATGCTGTAAGGGGCCTTATTTCTCGTGCCTACCGAAGCAAGAAGCGAACTCTGAAACCAGCCCCTGTGCTGGTCGCTGCCTTCGAGATACATTGCGGCAGGCCATGAAAGCCTCTCGTCATTCTCCAGCACCGCCGCGTGGCTCACTCCGGAATCGAACCATACATCGAGAATGTCCTTCTCTTTTTTTAGAGATGAACTGCCGCATTTTGGACATTTCGCCCCGCTCCCAAGAAGCTCGTCCACAGACATTTTAAACCATATATCCGCCCCATGCTCCTCTGTCAGCTTCACGATCTTATCGAATAAATTATCGCCATTTATAAAATCTCCGCAGTCCTCGCATGTGATAAGGGTAATAGGCACTCCCCACGACCTCTGCCTCGAAATACACCAATCCGGCCTGCCGGAGACCATACCGTAAATCCTCTCTCTTCCCCATGCCGGGATCCACTCGACCCTCTCTATCTCCTTAAGGCTTTTCACTCTGAGATTTCCTCTTTCCATCGATATGAACCACTGCGCGGTTGCCCTGAATATGACCGGCTTTTTGCATCTCCAGCAGTGCGGATAGGAATGCCTGACTTTTTCAACGCCTAAAAGGGCATTCTTTTCTTTTAATGTCCCTATAATCCCTTCATTCGCCTTGAAAACGAATTGCCCCTCGAACTCCGGGACATGCTTTGTGAACTTGCCCCTGTCATCGACAGGAGCGTATATGTCGAGTCCGTATTTAAGCCCTGCCTCATAGTCGTCCTCGCCGTGACCCGGCGCTATATGGACAATGCCCGAGCCTTCGCCGACAGCGACAAAATCGCCTAAAATAACCTTAGATTCCCTCTCTATGAACGGATGCCTTGCCCTCATGCCTTCGAGCTTTTCGCCCGAAACCTTCAGAACAACATCTCCTTTGATAATACCCTTTTCTTTCAGGCCTTCAAGATTATCCTCGGCAACTATATGGATCTCTCCATCATCCTCAACAGCGGCATAGCTAAGTTCGGGATGCACTGCGAGCGCCCTCAACAGCGGCATAGCTAAGTTCGGGATGCACTGCGAGCGCGAGGTTTGCGGGTAATGTCCACGGTGTTGTAGTCCATATTACGATATATACTTTCTTGCCTGTCAGTTGGGGCAAATATTTGGAAACGTCTTCATCGAGCACCTGAAATCTTACGAAAACCGAAGGCGACTCCTTCTCGGCGTATTCAACCTCCGCCTCCGCTAAAGCCGTAACGCATGAAGGGCACCAGTGCACGGGCTTTTTGCCTTTATAGACAGCGCCGTTCTTTACGAATCTGAGAAACTCCCTTACAATGGAAGCCTCGTAGTTATAGGACATTGTGAGATATGGCTTATCCCAATCGCCGAATACTCCGAGCCTTTTGAATTCTTCTCTCTGAATATTCACGAATTTATCCGCGTATTCCCTGCAAAGCTGCCTCTTTTTTAAAACATCAACCTGCTCTTTTTTATCTCCAAGATTCTTATCAACCTGAAGCTCTATGGGAAGGCCGTGGCAGTCCCATCCCGGAACATACGGGGAATAGAAGCCCCGCATCGACTTATATTTAACGATTATATCTTTTAGAATTTTGTTCAGCGCGTGGCCTATATGGATATTGCCGTTTGCATAGGGCGGGCCGTCATGAAGGATAAAACTTTTAGTGCCCCTATTTTTTTGCTGAATCTTTTGGTAGATATTCTTCTCATCCCAAAATTTCAGCATTTCAGGCTCCCTCTGATTGAGGTTAGCCTTCATGGGAAAGTCCGTTTGCGGCAGATTAAGCGTGTCTTTGTAATCAATCGGCATAACAGAAAAGTTACCACTAACAGTATTATGCTGTCAAGAAAAGGTGTTTATTTTATTTCCAGAAGCCGTGTCTCGAATATGAGCATCTTGCCTGCTAAAGGATGATTGCAGTCCATAGTGTATGAAGTTTCCGACTTGCCGATAATAGTAGCCATTACCGGCATTCCGTCGGCACGGAACATCTGCACCTGCCGGCCTGTTTCAAAGTCTATATTCGCGCCCATTTTGTCTTTGGGAAATTCAAAAACCCTCTCTTCCTCGCGAGGCCCGTATCCAAACTCCGGAGCAACCTTTATAACCTTTGTCTCGCCGCAGGCCATTCCGATAACTCCCTGCTCAAGACCGGGGATAAGTTCGCCCTCTCCGACGGTAAATTCAAGGGGTTTGCCTCCCTCGGACGAATCGAATACCGCCCCGTCCTCCAGTTTTCCGGTGTAATTGATGCTGATTGTATCGCCCTGCTTTACTGTAGCCATGTTCGCTCCTTAATTTTTGATTGTTTATTATAACCGTTCGGGAAAAAAAATTACGAAAGTTTTTTATGCTCAATCAAACAATAAAAGAAAATGCGGAAGCGGGATATAAAAAAGCCTATCCCTTGTTCCAAAATCATTCCAGTTTTTTGTGACCACAATCCCTGTCGAACATCTCAACCGTTCACAGAAGTTTCTAATAGTGTTCAATCCGGCGCTGTCAATGTCCTCCTTATACTTCACTTCGACAGGAAGATATTTGCCGGCGCCTGCATGCACAATAAAATCCACTTCGTATCCCTTTTCTCTAAAGTAGCTGATATTAACCGTCCCCTCCCATTTTTTAAGCGCATTGAAAACAAGGTTTTCCGCATAAAGACCAAGTGCTTGAGAATTTTTCAAGAGGCTCTCCTGAATTCGCAATATAGCATTTCTAAGCGCAAGGTCAACAAGATAACACTTGATATTGCCGCGCCTAACTTTTACGGCACTTTTTGTAAACTTTTCAACATGATGTATGAGGTCAGTCATTTCAAGAAGAGGAAAATATTTTTCGATACTCGCCCTGTTAATACCCAAATCTTTTGATAGCTGCTGAAAACTTATTTCCCGTCCCGGATATTCCAGCAACGATATGTAAAATCTTTTCAGCATTTCAGGTTTTCTCAATTCCACCGCCAACACAAGGTCTTCGAGAATTACTTTCTCGACCTGATTGTCAAAAAGATATGATTGTTTGGTTTCCCAGTCAGGCAGGCTCCACACTTCAGGGAAACCGCCTTCAATAAAAAATCTATCAAGATGCTTATTGATATTAAGCCGCAACTCCTGAGGTATCGGCGATATAGAAACCTTCTGCAAATCTGCGTACTCCGGGTGTTTTGTAAACATTCCCATAACAGCTTCGCCGGTTTTATAAATTTTATCGAAGCTGCTTATCAGTTGAGAATCATTGCGATTATGAAATAACAAAAATTCCCTGAAAGAAAAAGGGAGAATATGGAAATCCTTTATACGCCCCAAAAGGCTCTCCCTGCTCTTCTTGAATATCGGAGAGGATGCCGAACCGGAAACAGCAAATCTGACAGGATAGTGGAGGTCATAATATTTCTTCAGAAAAAGCTCCCACTTCTCAAACCGCTGTATCTCATCCAAAAAAACATATATCATTCCACCACCAGCTCGCGTCCTTGATTCATCCATCATCGTATCGAAAAACCTATCATGATTAACATCAGAACGCAACAGGGCAGGATCATCCATCGAGTAATAAATTATTTTGTCAGGCTCTATACCTTCACCGATCAACTTTCTGATAATCTGCCTGATAATGGTACTTTTCCCAACCCTTCTGGGGCCTGTAATTGAGATAATTTGCGGGACTCCCATCAATCCTTGAAAGATTTCATTGAATATGGGACGATGAAATGATGGAAGTCTCTCAAAGGCTGTATCAGAATTTTCCCACCAAGGGTTATATGGTAACAATAACTCTTTGTATTGCAATTACAATATCCTCCTCTTCCAATTATGCTTATTATATATAGCATATTTGGGAAACAATGTAAAGCAATTTATTTTCAAATAGATTTTAACAGCAAGGAGAAGGTAAGGCTGATTTCAATTTAAGACCCAATAAAGCAATCATGTGCATTAATGCATGACAGCCACTAAATATGGACCGATAAAAGCTTCAAAAAATCAATAACATATGATTAGATTAAATTTGCATCGAGTCAAAATATTGACAAGGCCTTTATTTTATGATAAGATTTGGTTGCAGTCGATGTAACAAAGCCCGACTGGTTTCCAGTCGGGCTTTGGGGCGCACCCTAATGGCAGGCGCAGATAATGTAAGTATTATCATCATAAAACAGATTGCACGATTTTTTCAATCTGCCTGTTTTAAACGCCTGCAACTACGGGTATGCCTTCCAAAAATTTTATCAAAGGAGGTAAACACCATGTTCGACACAATTAGAGGATCGGTATCCAGTGTTATCGATGGAGATACTTTTGATATGAACATCTCTCATGTTGGAAATCACAATCGCTACAAGTATAACAGTATCGAACGCGTACGGCTTGCAGATATCGACAAGCCTGAACTCAACACAATTTCAGGGCAGAGATCCAAACTTCTTCTTCAACTAAAACTGTTGAGCAAAGAAGTGCGTTGTCTTATCCAGGCAAGAGATGAGTATGGACGAGTTGTAGCTAAAGTGCATATTCTAAATTAACTAAAAAGGGAGGGGAACCCCCTCCCTTTTTCTTAAACTTTCAATTCTGCCTTTATTTATATTCTTAGGTCTGCAATAGACTTTCCTGAAAGTCTGTTTTTGTTTATTGTATATTAGCGTATGTCGGATTTAATGAGAAGGCTCGGTGTTCACACATCAATAGCAGGCGGGGTTCATTTATCCATTGAACGGGCAAGAGAGCTTGGGTGTAATACCATCCAGATATTTTCGCACAATCCGAGGCAATGGCTTGTCGGTGAAACCGACAAGGAACAGACCGCTCAATTTAAAGCTATGAGAGAGGCATACGACATCAATCCGGTGTATATACATACTTCTTATCTCATAAACCTTGCGGCTTCCAATTCCGATATCCTCGATAAATCCATACGTCTTCTAATTCATGAGCTTGATCTGGCAGATGCGTTGGGTGCCGATTATGTGGTGCTGCATACAGGCAGCGCATCGCAGGATACTGAAGAAAATGGACGAAAAAGGGCGATAGAAGCGCTCAAAATAATTTCAAAGAGAAAAACATGGAATGCAAAACTACTGCTCGAAAATACCGCAGGAGAAAGAGGCGATATATCCTCGCATATGAAAGATATTGCGGAAATTATTGATAATGCAAACAGCACGCTAATCGGCGGGGTCTGCATAGATACCTGCCATGCCTTTGCGGCAGGATATGACATAACAAACAACAAGGGCTTAGAAGAGCTTGTGGATGAAATAGGGCGTTATCTCGGAACAGAAAGCGTAAAACTCATCCACCTCAATGATTCAAAAAAAGGGCATGGTTCTCATGTTGACAGGCATGAGCATATAGGAGAGGGGGGCATCGGGAAACGAGGATTAAAAATGTTTATAAACCATCCGGCGTTTAAAACGGTTCCCCTAATACTCGAAACCCCTAAAAAAGCCGAAGATGACGATCCGAGAAATCTAAAGATCGTAAAGGGTCTGTTCTAAGGCAGGACATTGTATTTAAGCGGAAATACTGTACCCTATCAAATAACGAAGCAAGCACGGCTTCAAAGCCTTTCACAATGCGATAAAATTATTAGATGCCTGTTTATACTGTTTAATGCAGAGGCTATGCTGAAGTTGCCCTCAAACGGCGGGAGGGTTCGGCGCTAAGGTATCACTGTTAAAGGCTTTTCAGCCATACCTGCTTCGCAATATAAATACATCGCTGAGGATTACGCTACTATCTCCGTGCCGATTCCCTCTTTAGTGAATATCTCCAAAAGCAGACAGTGTGCAATCCTGCCGTCAACGATATGCGTCTTTTTCACTCCCGAATCAACAGCCCGTGTGCATGCCTGCACCTTCGGAAGCATGCCGCCCGAAACAGTACCGTCATCGATGAGTTCCTTAATACCCTTTTTATTTACGGATGATATTACATCGCCCTTTTTATTCTTTATCCCCGGCACATCCGTAAGCAATATCAACTTTTCGGCTTTCAAGGCCGACGCAATAGCGGATGCCACATAATCCGCATTGATGTTGAATGCCTCGCCCTTGCTTCCTACGCCGATAGGCGAAATAACTGGGATGAATCCGTCCTTTTCGAGAGAACCCAATATTTCAGGCGCAACCGAATCAACCTCACCGACAAGGCCTATATCTATTATCTCTTCTTCCCCTGAAGGAGCGGATTTTCTTAATACCTTCTTCTTTGCCTTAATAAGGCCTCCGTCCTTGCCGCTCAAACCGGCGGCCTTGCCGCCATGACTATTAATCAACGATACTATCTCCTTATTTACAAGCCCTCCGAGTACCATCTCAACAATATCCATCGTCTCTTTGTCCGTTACCCGCTGTCCCTGAATAAATGCAGGCTCCTTGCCCATCTTCTTCATGGTTTCGCTTATTTTCGGTCCCCCTCCGTGAACTATGACAGGCTTTATGCCGATAAAGCTCAAGAGAACCACATCCTGAGCAAAAGAGTCTTTTAATTTTTCTTCTATCTGCGCGGCTCCTCCGTATTTGATAACAAATGTCTTTCCATAAAAATTCCTGATATACGGCAACGCCTCAATCAGCACGTTCGCCTTCTCTATAAGCTTTTTCATAATAAATAGCCTCTTAATTTATATCTGCTGCTCGAATTTCGTTACCATCACGTTATATCCCTCATTCGCGAGGGCATTGCCTATTTTAGCCGCGTCCGCCTTGTTATTGAACTTCCCGATCCGCACCCTGTAATATTGAGCGCCGCCTACATTCGCCTCGATAACATAAACATTCTTATGATTTATTTCCAGCGCGGCCTTCAGCCTTTTTGCGTTGGCTTCATCCCTGAAAGAGCCTACCTGAATGGTCAAAATTCCGTTTGATGCGCCGTAACGGATATATTTCACATATCTCAAATCCCTGCCCAGCGGTTCGACAATTACATGCCCTGTTCCGGGACCGATAAGGTCTATCTTCCGCGCCGCGGCATATGAAAGGTCGAGATCGCGTCCGGCTATAAACGGTCCCCTGTCGTTTACCGTGCATTCGACCTCTTTCTCGTTCTTCGGATTAACAACCCTCAGCTTCGTTCCGAATGGATATTCCTTGTGCGCGCATGTCAGTGCGTACATGTTGAACAATTCCCCGGAAGATGTGGGCCTCCCGTGAAAATCGGGCCCATACCACGATGCTAAAATACCTTTCCTGTCGCCTTTGAATTTCTCAAAACCCGCGTGTTTCTCTTTTCCCGGTTTTTCCACAGCCTTCCCCGAATGTTTTTCCTCGGTCTCCGGAGAAATACTTACAGGAGCGGTCTCAAATCTGGCGGCAGTGCACGAAGCAAGGAAAAAGGCTATAGGCAACAGGCAATAGACGAGGTTCGCCGGCCTTCGCCTTTCGTCCTTTGCCGTTTGCCCTTTAAAGTATATACCTGCTGAGGTCTTCATCCTTTACCACATCCGAAAGTTTTTGTCTCACGTATTCCCTGTCTATATTTATCTTCTCGTCTTTCATGTCCGGAGCATTAAATATTAAATGATACGTCCTCCAGAAGCCTCTCCAATACTGTATGAAGCCTCCTCGCGCCGATATTCTCGGTCTTTTCGTTCACAGCGGCCGCTATATCGGCAATCTCCTCTATAGAGTCGGCGGCAAAATCAAGCCTCACATCTTCGGTTTCCAAAAGGGCCGTGTATTGTTTTATGAGGGCATTGTGCGGCTCCGTGAGTATCCTTATAAATTCATTCTTTCCGAGGGACTCGAGTTCAACCCTGATTGGAAACCTTCCCTGAAGTTCAGGGATGAGATCCGACGGCTTTGCTATATGAAAGGCGCCTGCCGCGATGAACAATATGTGTTCTGTTTTTACAGGCCCGTGCTTGGTCGCAACCGTAGAACCTTCGACAATAGGCAGCATATCGCGCTGAACGCCTTCTCTCGACACGTCCGGCCCATGACCGTGTCCCCTGCTCGCAACCTTGTCTATCTCGTCTATGAAAACAATGCCTGCCTGCTCTACCCTCTCTACCGCCTCTTTTGTGACCTTTTCCATGTCTATCAGCTTATTCGCCTCTTCCTGAATCAATATCATAAGAGCCTCGGAGACCTTAACTTTTTTTCTCTTCGCCTTTTCGGGAAGGAAACTGCCGAGCATCTCCTTTAAGTTAATCTCGAGTTCCTCCATGCCGATATTGGATATGACGCCGAAGGGCATTGTCTTTTCCCTGACCTCTATATCCACGTATCTCGAATCGAGCTTGCCTTCTTTCAATTGCGCCCTCAAGCGTTCCCTCGTGTCTTTGTAGCTTTCTTTGTCCTCTTCCTCGGAAACGGCTCCACGCGCGGGTTTCTGCGGCGGCAATAAAAGATCGAGCACCCTGTCTTCGGCAAGGGTCTTCGCCTTTTCCTGCACCTTAGCCGTATGCTCGGTCTTCACCATGTTCAGCGAGATCTCCATAAGGTCCCTTATCATGGACTCCACATCGCGCCCCACATAACCGACTTCCGTGAATTTAGATGCCTCAATCTTTAAAAAGGGCGCTCCGGCAAGCCGCGCGAGCCTCCTTGCAATTTCGGTCTTACCCACGCCTGTCGGCCCTATCATGATTATATTCTTGGGGAGGACTTCGTCTTTGAGGTCGGGAGACAGCCTCTGCCTCCTCCATCTGTTTCTAAGGGCGATCGCAACGGCCTTTTTCGCCTTATTCTGACCGATGATATATTTATCCAGTTCTTCTACTATTTTCTTAGGTGTAAAGTTATCCATTCAGTTCCTCTAACGTAATATTTTTATTCGTGTATATGCAGATGTCGGCCGCGATATCCATAGCCTTTTTCACTATATCTACGGAATCGAGTTCCGTATTTTCATATAAAGCCCGCGCTGCAGACTGAGCGTACGTGCCGCCGGATCCTATGGCCGCAACGCCGTCTTCGGGCTCTATCACATCTCCCGTCCCCGAAAGTATGAGCGTGTGTTCACTGTCGGCTATTATGAGCAAGGCCTCGAGCCGCCGCAATATTTTATCCGTGCGCCAGTCTTTTGCCAACTCCACTGCGGCCCTTGTTATATTGCCCCTGTACGTTTCGAGCTTTGCCTCGAATTTTTCAAAAAGCGTAAAGGCATCCGCCGTGGCTCCTGCAAAGCCCGCAAGTATTTTATCATTATACATCTTCCGTATCTTTTTGGCATTATGCTTTAGGACTGTATTACCCATCGTTACCTGCCCGTCGCTGGCTATGGCGACCTTGCCGTTGCGCCTTACGCATAAAATCGTTGTGCCGTGAAACATATCTCCTCCTTCGTTCATTATTCCAATGCTCCGTTACTCCGTTTTATTATCTTCATCCGCTAACGGATGCGCCTTGTCGTATACGTCTATCAAATGTCCTATATCGAGATGGGTGTATTTCTGAGTAGTCGAAAGAGATGAATGCCCCAAAAGTTCCTGAATCACCCTCAAATCCGCACCTCCGAGCAGCATGTGAGTGGCAAACGAATGCCTGATGGCATGAGGGCCTATCTGTCCGTCAATGCCCATTGCGCGGGCGTATTTAACAACGATCCTTCGCATCTGCCTGTCCGTAAGCCTATCTCCGTCCCTGTTGAGAAAAAATGCCGTGTCGCCGTCCGGAATCGATTTCTTCTTTTTGAAAAGCTTCCTCTCTATGATGTAGGACTTCAATGCATCGAGGGCCTTATTGCCGACAGGGACTATCCTCTCTTTTTTCCCTTTTCCCCTGACCTTAACAAGACCTTCCCTTATATTCAGGTCGTCTATATTAAGGCCGGCCGCTTCGCTTACCCTCAGTCCGCTCGAATAGAGGAGTTCCAATATCGCCCTGTCCCTTACAGGCAAAAGCCCTATGCCTTCCGGAGTTTGAACGAGATTGAACACGTCGTCAACCGACAGGAAATTAGGAAGATGCTTCGGCGCCTTGGGCGAGGGGACAAGCTTTGCCTGGTTTATCTTTACATAACCCTCGTCATAAAGGTAGCTGAAAAAAGACCTCAGGGTCGCGAGCTTTCTCGAAACGGTGGTCTTTGATCTCCCGGTTGTTATCTGATGCGAGACAAATCCCCTGATGTCTATCATATCTATATCTTTAGGGCCGGCTACGCAGTAACCGGCAAAATCCTCTAAATCTTTTCCATACGCCCTGAGTGTATGTACGGAGACATTCCTTTCGACCTCAAGGTATTTGAGAAATTTCTGAATATATGTTTGTAAATTTTCAGTAGACATAATTTTCTTTTACTTATTGAGATATTATATATCGCCTATAACATTTTGAACATACCCTTCCCACTCCTTTATCGCAATCTCCGCAATCCGCTGCCTTCTAATCTTTTTATCTCTTATCTTTAAGACTTCTTCGCCCGCAGGCATCAATCCGAAATTTATATTGCTCGGCTGAAAGTTTTCCGGGTCTGATTCCGTTATATGCGCAAGCAGAGAGCCGTGAGCCGACGCCCTCGGAGGACAGACCGCATCTTTGGATTGCATCCTTCGCGCCGCGTTTATGCCCGCTATCAAGCCCATTGCCGTAGACTCTATATACCCTTCGACTCCGGTAATCTGGCCCGCAAGATACAGGCTGCTTTTATTTTTCAAAGACAAATCCTTCTGCAAATATCTCGGCGAATTTATGTATGTGTTTCTGTGAATGCTTCCGAGCCTGAGAAACTCTGCATTCTCAAGGCCGGGTATGAGCCTGAAGACCTTTTTCTGCTCCGGCCGGCGGAGTCTTGTCTGGAAACCTACCATATTATAAGCCGTTTTCCCCCTGTTTTCCGGCCTTAACTGGACGACCGCATACGGTATCTTTCCTGTTTTCGGATCGATAAGTCCGACGGGCTTTAAAGGCCCGAATCTCAAGGTATCCCTTCCCCTATGCGCCATTACCTCAACCGGCATGCAGCCCTCAAAAACCTTTATGTCCTCGAAGTCCCTTGCCGTCACAGTGTCCGCATCCATAAGCGCATCGTAAAACCTGTCGTATTCCTCTTTATTCATAGGGCAGTTCGCATAGTCGTCGCCGCCCTTGCCGTAGCGCGAAGAAAGGTATGCCTTAGAGTAGTCTATGCTCTCGGCATCGAGGATAGGAGCTATGGCGTCATAGAAGTGGAGATGACCCTCGCCTAAAATAGATTTCAGGGAATCCGCCATATTGCTTGACGTAAGAGGGCCTGTAGCTATGATGGCAGTTGTGTCCGGCAACTCCGTGACTTCTCTTTTTATAACTTTAATAGCCGGATGCTTTTCTACGACCTCCGTTATGAAATCGGAAAAAATCGTCCTATCCACGGCAAACGCCGAGCCGGCGGAAACTTCCGACTGCTTAGCCGCATTCATTACCAAAGAGCCGGCAATCTGGAGTTCCCGTTTTAAAAGGCCGGGGCCTGTATTCATTTCTTTTGACCGTAATGAATTGGAGCATACGAGCTCCGCCAGCGAACCCGTCTTATGGGCCTCCGTCGTCCTTTCGGGCCGCATTTCGAAAAGCAACACATTGACGCCGAGCCTTGCAGCCTGCCACGCGGCCTCGCAGCCCGCCAAACCTCCGCCTATGACTATTAATTCTTCTTTATCCATATACCGTCAAAACCTCACTTTCTCATTGACACAGCCGATACGCTACTGGTATAAATAATAACTTATGATACCTAAAACAGAAAAGATATGGATGGACGGAAAATTCGTAAAATGGGACGACGCGAATATTCACGTCATGACGCATACGCTTCATTACGGCCTCGGAGCGTTCGAAGGCATAAGATGTTACAACACGCCGAAAGGACCTGCGGTATTCAGGCTCGACGAACACGTAGAGAGGCTTTTCCAATCAGCGCATATATTCCTTTTAGATATTCCTTTTTCGCGGAATGATATTAAAAAAGCGATCATAGACACTGTTAAGGCGAATAAATTAAAGGAATGCTATATCAGGCCGCTGGTATACATCGGCTACGGCGCGATGGGACTCTATCCGAAAGGGAATCCTATACGGGTAGCGGTTGCCGCATGGCCGTGGGGCGCGTATCTCGGAGAGGAAGGACTCGAAAAAGGAATCAAGGTAAAGGTTTCATCATATATAAGAAACCACGTAAATGCGAATATGACGAGGGGCAAGATATGCGGTTATTATGTTAATTCGCAGATAGCTAAGAAAGAGGCCATATCCTGCGGTTATGACGAGGCGTTATTGCTCGATACCGAGGGATACGTCTCTGAAGGCAGCGGTGAAAATATTTTTATCGTAAGAAACGGCGTGCTTAAAACTACCCCTTTGACCTCTATCCTTGAAGGCATAACAAGGGACAGCATTACGACCATCGCAAAAGACAACAGGATCGGCGTTAAAGAAGAAAGATTCACGCGGGATGAGGTATATATCGCGGACGAGGCGTTCTTTACGGGAACGGCGGCCGAGGTCACGCCCATACGGGAGTTGGACGGAAGAAAAATAGGAGAAGGAAAGGCCGGCAAGATAACCAAGAAGCTCCAGTCCGTGTTCTTCGACATCGTCAAGGGCAAAAACAAAAAATACGAAAAATGGCTCACCTACGTTAAATAATTAAACCCAAATTGAGCGATTCTAATCCCAAATATATGTCAGGCGCTGCGAAAAGACTTTAAACCACGCACTTGCAAAGGCATTTATCTTATATCCGTGAGCTGCAATATTGGTAACTTGTTGGGTAATGCTTTTATAATCTCTCATATACACTTGAATCAACACTTTTTAAAGTCTTGCAGCAGTACCTGACATATATAATCGCTCAACTTAGGTTAAATAAAAAAAGGCGGCATGTACAAGCCGCCTTTTTTTATCCCTTTCGGATATTATTTCTTATGACATTTCGCGCAGTTTCCGTCGGTTTTGAATGCCTTTGTACCGTTATGGCATGAATAACAGAACTTGTCGCTCTTGTGATCCGCCATTTTAATCTTAGCCTCCCTCTTCATCTGGAAGAGTTTGGTATGGCAGTCATTACACTTGGCGCCTTTGTCCGCGTGAATCTTGCCGTCAAATGCAACCTTTCCCAATGCCCCGCCTTTAAACTCCGCGGTCTTTCCCGGAGGGACCGCCATAGCGCTGCCTACAAAAACAACCGCTATCATGATAGCCAATATAGCCGTTAAAATCCTCATATCTTCACCCCCTTTCTTTAGCTGTATTTATGAATTAGCAACTAACATGCCACGCATGTTAATCCATATTTAGCAATAAAATAACACCTTGAATCGCCTAAAAATATCCTCTTTTTAGAATAATATTCCTTTTTTCAGGATTTTTCAACCGGCATAATATTATATCGCGCCGCCATAAATTTTCAAGCGTCTCAGCCTAATTTCTTCTTCAGCAGTTCGTTGACCATCTGCGGATTGGCCTTTCCCTTTGTAGCCTTCATTATCTGCCCTACGAAGAATCCGAGCAATTTTTCATCCCCTGCCTTAAATCTCTCCACCTCTTTGGAATTCTTTGAAATAATTTCGTCGACAGCCTTTTCTATCGCCCCTGAGTCGCTTATCTGGACAAGCCCTTTTTCCTTTACTACGGCATCTGCATCCTTTCCGGTCTTATACATCTCCTCAAAAACGGTCTTTGCTGTCTTACCGCTTATTGTGCCATTGTCGATAAGCTTAAGCATCTCCACAAGCTGTATAGGTTTTAGAGTGCACTCCTCGATCCCTTTATTTTCTTCATTAAGAAGTCTCGTAAGATCGCCCATCATCCAGTTGGAGACCGCCTTGGGCTGCCCCCCTAACTTGAAAGCTTCTTCAAACCATGTTGCAACAGCTTTTTCGGAGGTGAGGAAATCGGCATCGTATTCGGGCAGGCCGTAGTCGGAAACAAACCTCTCCCTCTTCGCATCCGGCAGTTCAGGAAGCGAAGATTTGATCTCGTCTACCCATTGCCCGCTCACAACCATCGGAACGAGATCCGGCTCCGGGAAATAACGGTAGTCGTGCGCCTCTTCCTTAGACCTCATCGAGTGCGTAACACCTGCCGCCGAATCCCACAGCCTCGTCTCCTGCATTACCTTTCCGCCCTCTTCGAGAATCTTTATCTGCCTCTTTATCTCATACTCTATCGCCTTCTCTACAAACCTGAACGAATTAATGTTCTTCAGCTCCGCCCTTATTCCGAATTCCTTTTGTCCTATAGGCCTCACAGACACATTGGCGTCGCATCTCAGGGAGCCCTGCTCCATGTTGCCGTCGCATACTCCAAGATAGCGAAGGATTGTCCTCAGCTTTTTCATGTATTCGGCAGCCTCTTTAGGGCTTCTGATATCGGGCTCCGAGACTATCTCCATCAATGGAACTCCGGTGCGGTTCAAATCCACAAAACTGTAGGGGCCTCCGCCTTCATGGATATTTTTACCCGCGTCTTCTTCCATATGGATCCGCGTGATGCCGATTCTCTTCACCTCTCCGTCAACGACGATCTCCACATGCCCGTGCTCGCATATGGGAAGTTCATACTGGCTTATCTGATAACCTTTCGGAAGATCGGGATAAAAATAATTCTTTCTCGCAAACCTGCTGTATGGAGAAATTTTGCAGTTCGTCGCAAGGCCTGTCTTTATCGAAAACTCAAACGCCTTTTTGTTGAGCACCGGCAATACGCCGGGCATGCCTATACAGACCTGGCATGTCTGCGTATTCGGCCCGGAGCCGAATTTTGTGGAGCACCCGCAGAATATCTTCGTATCTGTGGACATCTGCGCGTGGACCTCAAGGCCTATGACCGCTTCATACTTGCCGCTCATAGCGCAGGCATCCTTGTGTGCCGGCCGGCGCTTTGTTCGTAAGCGTAAGCAGCCTTCAAAATAACGCCTTCGTCAAAATGCCTGCCTATCATCTGAAGACCTATGGGCAGGTTGTTTTTTGTGAAACCGCACGGTATTGAAATAGCCGGAACTCCGGCAAGGTTTACGGATATTGTGAATATATCCGATAAATACATCTGAAGCGGGTCCGTAGCCTTCTCTCCGACCTTAAACGCGGCGCCGGGCGATGTGGGAGTAACGATTACATCTACCGCTTTGAATGCGTTGTCGAAATCCTGTTTTATGAGTGTCCTTATCTGCTGTCCCTTTTTATAGTAAGCATCGTAATAGCCCGCTGAAAGCGCGTAAGTGCCGAGCATTATCCTTCTTTTAACCTCTGCGCCGAATCCCTGAGACCGTGTATTCATATACATTTCCAACAAATCCTTGCCGCCCAGCGCCCTGAATCCATATTTAACTCCGTCATACCTCGCTAAATTCGAAGACGCCTCGGATGTAGCCAATATGTAATACGCGGCGACGGCATAGCCTGTATGGGGAAGGGAAACCTCAACCGGGATCGCTCCCAATGATTCGAGCTTCTTTATTGCCGAGCGAACCGCGTCATCCACATCTTTATCCATTCCTTCAATAAAATATTCCTTTGGAATGCCTATCTTCAGGCCCTTTATATCCTGACCGAGAAACTTTGCAAAATCAGGAACCTCAGCAGGCGCCGACGTTGAATCGAGCGGGTCATGCCCTGCTACGGCATTCAGCATTATCGCAGTGTCGGTGACATTCTTTGTGATAGGGCCTATCTGGTCAAGAGAAGATGCGAAGGCTACAAGACCGTATCTCGAAACCCTTCCGTACGTCGGTTTTAAACCCACAACGCCGCAAAGCGCCGCAGGCTGGCGTATCGAGCCGCCGGTATCGGAACCGAGCGCCGCTATGCATTCATTCGCCGCTACCGCTGCCGCGGAACCCCCGCTGCTTCCTCCGGGGACTCGCTCCAAATCCCACGGATTGCGCGTTGTATGGAAACCTGAATTTTCGGTCGAAGACCCCATCGCAAACTCATCCAGATTCGTCTTCCCTGTAAGAATGTATCCCTGTTCTTTAAGGCGTGCCGTTACGGTGCTTTCATAAGGCGGTTTGAAATTATAAAGTATCTTTGAGGCGCAGGTGGTCAATATGCCCTTTGTGCACATATTGTCCTTTACGGCAACAGGAATTCCGGTCAGGAGAGAAGCCTTGCCTGATAGAATCGCCTGCTCCGCATCTTTTGCCGTTTCATAAGCGCTGTCTTTCGTTATTGTAATGTAAGCCTTAACTTTATCTTCTACGGCATCGATGCGTTTATAAACGTCATCAAGGACTTCCTGAGGCTTTATTTCCCTGTTGTCCAACAGACTTCTTAATTCAGAAACCGTTAATTCATTGAGCTTCAAAGTATTCCTCCTCGCCGACTCCTCAACTCAAAAACTCGATAGTAATTCTATCACACTCTGATATAATATTTGCAATTAACGACATCTTAAACTATGAAAAACTCCATCATAAATGTTTTGCAGCCGGATGCCTCAAAAAGGCTCGATGTGTTCATATCGGAAAAAACCGACATCACCCGCTCTCAGGTTCAAAAGCTGATAAAAGAAGGACGTATCCTTGTAAATAACAGGTCGGAAAATCCGAATTATAAAGTCAGGGTAAACGATTCTATTACGATTCTCCGGCCGGTCGAAGAAAAAGAAATCCTTATTGCCGAAGACATTCCGATCGGAATACTTTATAAAGACCCGCATCTCGTCGTTGTAGACAAACCCTCCGGCATAGTGGTTTATCCGGCGGCAGGGCATGACAGTGGAACGCTCCTCAACGCCCTTGCCTACCGCTGCGAAAAATTAGCGTCCATCGGCGGGCCCCTGCGTCCCGGCGTAGTCCACAGGCTCGATAAAGACACATCCGGAGTTATGGTCGTAGCCCTCGACGACAAGACATACTACGACCTCGCCGGGCAATTCAAAGGCAGGACAATAAACAGGAAATACATAGCGCTCGTTTACGGCAATATCAAAGATGATTCAGGCAAAATCGCAATGGATATAGGCCGCTCCGCTTCCGACAGGAAAAAAATGTCGACAAAGACAAGGAGGGGTAAAGAGGCTGTTACAAAATGGAAGGTGATCGAGAGATTCGGTTCTGCGACTCTCATCGAGGCAAAGCTCGGCACAGGAAGGACTCATCAGATAAGGGTTCATTTCTCAGCAATAGGACATCCAGTGCTCGGAGACAGGATATACGGCAAAAAGGTTGAGATTGAGGTTAAGACCGCCGGAAACAAAAAAAAGATCGTCTTTCCCCGCCAGATGCTGCATGCAGCGACGCTTGGATTCACTCATCCCGTTACCGGAGAATATATCGAATTCTCAAGCCCCCTGCCGGAAGATATGGAGGAGTGTATTAAGGAGTTAGCTACCTGAATTCCACTGCCTCTTTTACAGAGACCCTCGGCGGTGCGGCTGGCATTCTTGAAGGATAACCTATCGGGACTATTGCCACAGGCCTTAGATGGTTCGGCAAATCCAGCGCCTCGAAAACTTCGCTCTCCCTGAACGCGCCTACCCACACGCTTCCAAGATCGTTTTCACAAGCGACGAGCATCATGTTCATAATACTGCACGCCACATCCTGAACCGCATATAAGTGAATGCCCCTGTCGCCATAACGGTTTTCGACCCTCCTGTCGGCGCATCCGATGACAACAAGCGGCGCTTCGGCGATGAAATTCTGATTAAGCGCGGCTATAGCAACATCACGCTTTGTCTTTTCATCTCTGACAAAGTAGAACTTCCTTGACTGAAAATTTCCTGCGCTCGGCGCCCATATAAGCGCGTCTATCAGCTTTTTGATTACATCATCGGGGATATCCTTTTTCTGAAAATTCCTGATGCTCCTGCGATCCTTTATGACTTTCAATACACTATCCATAACGCCCTCCTCAAAACATAACAATTCTATAAAAAAGATAACACACAACTCTTACTGCAGCAACCGTTCCATAATCCGCAGTCAAATATCTCGGCATATCGGGACATAAATTAGTTCTTGACAAGAAAGGGCGTATATGTTAATAATTGAGTTGGTAAAATTACCCCCAATTTTTAACACAACTTTGGAAGGAGGTGACAAAATAATGAAGAAGGTATTAGCTTTTATACTTGCTCTTATGCTCCTCGTAGCATTTACCTTTGCAGTCGGCTGCAAAAAGGCTGAAGAGCCGAAGGCTCCTGAGGCACCGGCAGCGCCTGCACCGGCACCGGCTCCTGCTCCTGAGGCACCGGCTCCTGCTCCTGAGAAACCGGCAGAAGCTCCGAAAAAATAGTGTTTATGAAAAGCACCATGAGGGCAAAATGCCCTCATGGTGTTGCTTTTTTGTTTTAAAAACTGTTATATTTTAATAAGTTTTTCTTTTTCTTACTTAAAGAGTGGGTCTTCCCCACTCTTTTGTTTTAGGAGCAAAAATGAACCCGGTAAGACAAAAAATTTACGCGCTTGCCGAACAGACAGCGGAAGACGAGGGTTTCGAACTCGTCAGCGTCGACATGATCGGCAGCGGCAGGAAGGCAACTCTACGCATAGCTATTGACAAGGAAGGCGGGGTGACTATCGGGGACTGCGAGAGGATGAGCAGAAGACTTGAGGCGCTGCTGGATGTGGAAGACCCGATAAAAGGATCGTACATGCTGGAGGTATCGTCTCCGGGGCTCGATAGGCCTCTTATTAAACAGGCGGACTTCGAAAAAAACATAGAAAAGCTTGCGCGGGTTGTAGTTACTGAAAAGATAGACAACCAGACGTTTTTCATAGGCAGGATTACAGACGTGGGAGAGGGCTGGATAAGGCTCAAACTCGGCAAAAAAGGCGCTAAAGAAGAAGAGTGCAAAGATGTATTCATCCCTATGGACAAGATTTCAAAGGCAAGACTTGAAATAGAGTTTTGAGGTGATAGCGTATGTCGAAAGAATTGTGTTTTGTCATAGACCAGATAAGCAGGGAAAAGGGTATCTCCCGGGATGCCCTTCTGAATGTGCTTGAAGCCGCCCTTCTTTCCGCGGTAAGGAAAAAGTTCGGCGGCAGGACCAACATAGACCTGCGCATAAGCCCTAAGAACTGCGACATAGAGGTATTCGAGACCAAGCAGGTAACGGAAAGCCCGGCAAACAAGGATGAAGAGATATCTCTGGAGAAGGCTCAGGAACTCTCCCCCGATAAAAAAATAGGCGATACGGTCGAAATACCGATCTCGCTCCACGACTTCGGCAGGATAGCGGCGCAGACCGCAAAACAGGTCATATTCCAGAAAGTGAAAGAGGCCGAAAGGGATATCATCTATGACGAATATAAAGACAAGGTCGGGCAGGTAATCAGCGGCACCGTATTAAGAAAAGAAAGGGGAAATTACTATATAGGTCTCGCGAAAACCGAGGCTTACCTGCCGCAGAAGGAGGCACTGCCGAGCGAAAACCTGAAAAGAGGCGATATCGTGAAGGCATACCTCTCTGAAGTTAAGCTTACGCAGAAAGGGCCGGCCATCATTCTATCGAGAACGGATCCAAAATTCGTCGTAAGCCTTTTCAAGATGGAGGTCCCGGAAATACACGACGGAATCGTTATCATAAGAGGGATTGCGAGGGAGCCGGGAGAAAGAACCAAAATAGCCGTATCCTCTAAGGACTCTTCCATAGACGCGGTGGGCGCTTGCGTCGGCATGAAGGGCACGAGGGTGCAATCCATTGTCAGGGAACTCCGCGGCGAGCGCATAGACATAATACCGTGGAGCGACGACCCGCGCATATTCGTGGCTCGCGCGCTTACACCGGCGACTGTAGACAGGGTCGGCATAAACGAAGACGAGAAAACCGCCATGGTGATAGCGGACGATCAGCAGCTTTCGCTCGCGATAGGAAAGCGCGGCCAGAATATAAAACTCGCTACAAGGCTGACCGGCTGGGAAATAGACATCATAAGCGAATCCGAATACTCTAAACTCAAGCTGGAAGAGGCCGATAAATCGCTCGACGAGGCATTAAAGAAAAGAGAGTTAGAGAGTAAGGGTGTTGAAGAGCCGGAATGATTTATCATCCCCCATTCAGTATGTAAAAGGCGTAGGCCCTCAGCGGGCGCGGCTCCTTGCCCGGATCGGGATAGAAACCGTCAAAGACGCCCTTTTTTACCTCCCTTACAGATACGAAGACAGAAGTTCAATAAAAAAAATAGCGCGCCTCTCTCCCGAAGAGATACAGACGGTTCAGGGCAAAATCATAAAAACCGACGTCATCACGCCTACCCCTAAAAGACCGAGGTTAAAAATATTCGAGGCGGTCATCACGGACGGAAGCGGCGCGCTCAAGGCAAAGTGGTTCAATCAGGTCTATCTCAAAAACGTGTTTAAAACAGGGCAGCAGGTAGTGCTTTACGGAACGGTGAAAGTAAACTACTGGGGATCGGGATTCGAAATCGTAAATCCCGAATACGAAATACTCGATGAAGAGGATAACGCTCAAGCCGCAGACGATAGAGAACAAAAAACAGAGATCGGAATCCATACCGGAAGAATAGTGCCCGTTTACCGCTTAACCGAAGGGCTGAGCCAGAAGAATCTGCGCGGCATTATGTATGCGGTTGTCGGCAATTCGACCCCTGCCGTATCCGACTTTATTCCTCAGGAGATCATAAAGGAATACGGCCTTCCGGGCATTCAGGAAAGCCTGCGGAATATCCACTTCCCGTCTTCATCATCATCCCTGAATGATTTAAACGGCGGAACAAGCCCTTATCACCGGCGTCTTTCCTTTGACGAGATTTTTACGCTTCAAATCGGGCTTGCGGCAATCAAAAAAAGAGAGGTTCTTGAAAAGGGCATTCCCTTTTCGCCCGGCGGCAAACTCGTAAACAGTCTTCTCGCCAAACTCCCGTTCAAGCTTACCCCGGCGCAGGAAAGGGTATTTAGCGAAATAATAAACGATATGAGGTCGCCCGCGCCTATGAACAGGCTGATTCAGGGAGACGTAGGCTGCGGGAAAACCATAACAGCCCTCATGTCGATGCTTACTGCCGTGGAGTGCGGTTACCAGTCCGCCCTTATGGCTCCTACGGAAATATTGGCGGAGCAGCATTACATAAACATTCACAGGCTCGTCGAAGACCTCGGATTAAAAATCCGTCTCCTCACCGGAAGCAAAAAGAACAAAGAAGCCGGGATTATCGCTTCGGGAGAGGCCGATATTGTCATAGGCACTCATGCCCTGATACAGGAAGGAGTATCGTTTGAAAAATTAGGGCTGATAGTCATCGACGAACAGCACAGGTTCGGAGTAATGCAAAGGGCGGCTTTAAAAAAGAAAGGCATAAATCCTGATACGTTGATAATGACTGCAACGCCGATACCGAGAACCCTTGCTCTCACGCTTTACGGCGACCTCGATTATTCCGTAATCGATGAACTTCCCCCGAACAGAAATCCGATTATCACCAAGCTCTTTCCCGAAAAAAACAAAAACCGCATCTATGCGCTGCTGGAAGCCGAAATAAAAAAAGGCAGGCAGGCGTATGTAGTGTATCCCCTCATAGAAGAATCCGAAAAAATCGATCTGAAATCGGCAATCACAGGCGCGGAGGCGCTGCAGAAAACATTCCCCGACTTCAAAATAGGATTGATTCACGGAAGGATGAAACCCGCGGAAAGGGAAGATATAATGAGGAAATTCAAAGAAGGCGATATTCACATACTCGTTTCGACAACGGTCATAGAGGTAGGAGTTGACGTGCCGAATGCCGCGGTGATGGTTATAATACACGCCGAGAGATTCGGCCTCGCCCAGCTCCACCAATTGCGCGGGCGGGTGGGAAGGGGAAGCGGGCAGTCTTACTGCATCCTTTTAAGCTACGGCGGAAGCGACGATGCAAGGAAACGGCTTAATGTTATGACGGAAACAACCGACGGATTCAGAATAGCGGAAGAGGACTTAAATATAAGGGGGCATGGAGAGTTTTTCGGAACGAGACAATCGGGTATGCCCGATTTAAAAGTTGCAAATCTTCTCAGGGATGTTAAAATACTGGAGATTGCCCGCAAAGAGGCCTTTGCCCTCATCGAAAGAGACGCAACTCTGAGCGGATATCCGGAACTCAGAAAGGCTATGGGAGATTTCTGGGGAGAAAGGCTTGAAATGTTCAAGACAGCGTAAAAAAGGGGGAGTTATGTACGCAAAAATTAAAAAGGATTTCGATGAAGGCGTCGGAAGGCTTAAATGGTTCGCCTCGCTTCTCTCGGAGAGGATAAGAGTTGAGATCACAGTATTCAAACTGCTGTATAAATCCGAGGAGTTAAAAAAGCGAAAAGACGGACTGATGAGAAGGATGGGCGAAGAGGTTTATGAACACAGGGGGAAAGAAAAAAATATCTATGCCAATAAAGAGGTCGTCGGCGCCATAAAAGAACTCGAAGCCCTCGAACCAGAAATAAAGGAAACCCTCGAAAAGGCGTCCGAGATAAGCAAGATAACGGCATGAGCTATATCGAACCGGCATTGTTTATATTCGGCCTTATCGTCGGGTCGTTCTTGAATGTCTGCATTCACAGAATTCCAAGGGGTAAATCGATTGTGAGTCCTTCGTCCGCATGTCCCGCATGCAATACACCGATTAAGCCTTGGGATAATATTCCGGTTCTCAGTTACATTATTTTAAGAGGGAAATGCAGGAAGTGCGGCGAAGGGATTTCCATTCACTATCCTACAGTTGAACTTTTAAACGCCGCTCTATACTGGTCGGTTCTTAACTCCTTCGGAATAGGGTGGCATCTGCCTGTAGTCCTTGCCTTCGCATCGGCAATGGTAGTAATAACATTCATCGATCTCGATTTTCAGGTAATACCCGATGTTATAACCTTGCCGGGGATTATCATCGGCCTAATATCTGCGTCTTTCTTACTCCCCGATCCGTTCAGCCTTCAGACTTCAGCCCTTAGCCTTTCTATTGTCGGCTTCAAAAACTCCGTTACCGGATTGCTGCTCGGCGGCGGACTCTTCTATCTCATTGCCGTCCTGAGCAGGGGCGGGATGGGAGGCGGGGACATTAAAATGATGGCTATGGTAGGCGCGTTCATGGGCTGGAAGGCGGTTTTCCTTACTACGTTCATAGGAAGCCTCACAGGCTCCATAGTCGGGATATCCCTGATGGTCTTCAAAGGCAAGGGCAGAAAGACAAAAATACCGTTCGGCCCTTTCCTTGCGCTCGGCTCCCTTATAACTCTTTTCTTCGGCGGAGAGATTATAAGGTGGTATTTTACCTTCTAAATAAGCTAAAATATTAAGTTCTGATTCTATTCGATTAAAAAACCATAAAGGATAACATTATGAAGCGTGAAGATTTAAGAAACATAGCCATTATCGCCCATGTCGACCACGGCAAGACTACGCTCGTTGACGGCATGCTCAGACAAGCGGGAATATTCCGCTCCAACCAGCAGGTTCAGGAAAGGGTCATGGACAACATCGACCTCGAACGGGAACGCGGCATTACCATAATGGCGAAGAATACCGCCGTTGAATATAACGGCGTAAAGATCAACATCGTAGACACTCCGGGACACGCGGATTTCGGCGGAGAGGTGGAAAGAACCCTTAAGATGGTAGACGGCGTGCTGCTGCTGGTCGATGCTTCGGAAGGGCCGCTGCCGCAGACTCGTTTTGTCCTCAGAAAAGCGCTCGAATTGAAACTGCCTCCTATATTGGTGATAAACAAGATCGACAGGCAGGATGCCCGCATTCAAGGCGTTTTGAACGAGGTCTACGACCTTTTCATCGACCTCGATGCGACAGAGGAGCAGCTCGATTTCCCGGTTGTCTATACAAATGCCAAACTGGGCACGGCAAAACTCGACATGGATGGGGAATCGGAAAGCCTCCAGCCCCTCTTCGACCTGATAGTGAACACTGTCCGTGCTCCTGAAGGCAACAAAGACAGCGCCTTGCAACTGCTTGTTACCAACATAGATTACAACGACTATGTGGGCAGGCTCGCCATAGGAAGAGTCTTTTCCGGCACGGTAGGGGTCGGCGACCAGGTGGCTGTAATTAACCGCAGCGGGGATGCCGTTAAAACAAAAATAACATCTATTTACACATTTCAAGGGCTTGATCGTATAGACGCGAAAGAGGCATCTGTAGGAGACATCGTCGCCCTCGCCGGCATCGAAGGCATTAACATCGGAGATACCATTACGGATGCGGAAAGGCCTATGCCGCTGCCGAGGATAAAAGTGGATGAGCCGACCATATCCATAGTCTTCTCGGTAAACACGTCTCCCTTTGCGGGAAAAGAAGGGAAGTTCGTTACATCGAGGAACCTGAGGGAGAGGCTCGAAAAAGAGTTGCTTTACAATGTCGCGATTAAGGTGGATTTCAGCAATACCGATTCGTTCAAGGTCATGGGCAGGGGAGAGCTGCAACTCGCTATCCTTATAGAAATGATGCGCCGCGAGGGATACGAACTTTCCGTATCCATGCCTGAGACCATAACAAAGGAAATTAACGGGGCTGTCCACGAACCTATGGAACTGCTTGTTATAGACGTGCCCGAGGAATTTGTAGGCGTCGTGACCCAGCAGGTAGGAATGAGAAAAGGCAGGATGCAGAAAATGCAGAATAACGGACATGGCCGTGTAAGGCTCGAATTCAGGATTCCTTCGAGGGGATTGATCGGCTTCAGGTCGCAGTTTTTAACGGATACAAAAGGCACAGGGCTTTTAAATCATCTCTTCGACGGATACGAACCGTGGCACGGCCCGATGTCGAAAAGGCAGACAGGTGCGCTTGCGGCGGACAGGCCCGGAAAATCGACACCATACGCCCTCTTTCATTTGCAGCCGAGGGGAACGCTTTTTATAAAAGAAAGCACTCTTGTTTACGAAGGCATGATAATCGGAGAGAATTCGAGAGACAATGATCTGGACGTAAACGTCACGAAAGAGAAGAAACTTACGAACATGCGCGCTTCAGGCGCAGACGATTCGATACAATTGATACCTCCCAAAATACTAAACCTCGAACAGGCAATCGAGTTCATTAAGGAAGACGAGCTTGTGGAGATAACGCCCCAATCAGTAAGGATGAGAAAAAAAGTGCTTGAGGCAAATAAAAGGCCGAAGACACAGAAGGCTTAAATTTTATTTCGCCGTTCCTGCTGCCGTGCCGGAGAAAGTGCTGTTAGATTGGTTTATTGTTCCTGCTCCCGCGCCTTTCATTATAACTGTGCCTGTATACGAACCGCCGCTGAGATCTCCCGAACCGCTAACAGTTGAGAGCCACTTGTTATTACCCGTATCCCATACCTTAGGGGTAAAATCAACAGAACCGGTAAATCCGGAAGTGCCGTTTAAGGTAACTGCCGTGCCGATTGTGGGTGCTGCCGTATAACTTCCGCTTACACTGCCTGTCGCCCACATTGTCGCTTTTTGTCCGCTCTGGTTGGCTAAGAAAATCACATCGTTCATATTTACTGTAAGGTTATTGCCGTTTCCGCTGAAATTCGCCCTTCCTACCTCGACAACCGGGATGTTTAACTGCTGAAGTTTTGACTTGCCGCTTTCGACAGCAAGCATATTGAGAAGTTGATTTGTCTCCATATAAACACCCGTTGACACCGCCATCCACGTTCCGCCGGTTTCCATCGGGTTAAATGTGCCTTTAAGCTCTCCAACATATATTCCTGTATGGGCGTTAGATGTTATATCGGCATAGTATCCTCTATGTTCAGCCTTTATAATATTCCCTGACCACTGCGTGCCGTTCGCCTCCATGCCTGTAATTCTCGTAATATCGTTATGCGTCATAGACCAGTTCCAATTGTCGGATGGGGAAATGCCGCTGTAAGAGCCGGTCGTATTTGCGTTATAGACGCCCCAGCCAAGCCCGTTAATGCCGGAAAACCCGGCGTTATATGAATAGGGACGTGAGTGCGCGTCTCCCATCCCATTGCCGTTGAACATAAAACTCGTATTGCTGTTCGACGAAATGGAATATTTAGAAATGCTGTTGACTAAGTTTGCCGGAATAATATCGATGTTATCTAACATTTGAGTCCTGTAAATCGTGCCGTCTATATCCATCAACTCCATATAAGGATATGCAACGCCGTTAAGCGTTCCTTTCAGGATTCCGGCCCTGCTTATGCCGTTCGAATCTGCGGGGTCTATGTAAATTGCCATGAACCCGCCTTCAACATTATCGTACGAAGTCCCTGACGCAGGAGCCTTTATGCCTCCCAAAAAACCGTAATACGCGCCGCCGTCATAAGTGGTGGCCGTATAATTTTTGGAGTTATAGCTATGCACATTGCCGTACCAGACATCATGCTGCTTGACGCCTGGGATATAGTAGCCGAGAAGGTTTATATACGCTGGATTGTCGCTCCAGATATTGGTCGAACCGTTCCGGTAAAAGGCATTAAATCCGTTCGTAAGCGCATAAGTCGTCCCGTTAATAGTTTTCATGAAGTTCAAGGCGGTGCTGCTGCTACTGATATTATTCAGCGTGGTCAACGTCTCTTCGGTAAATTTAAATACATTCCACCAATAGCCATCTCCTGAAGTAGGGACATTGAAGTTATAAGTCGTTCCTGCATTATCCTTCCATTCAACTTGGGCATTGGAACCTGTAAGTTCTGATTGTACCTCGCAACCAAAACACTTAACCGAATAATAATAGTTTCCCGAAAGCAATTTATGAACCGTAATAGTCTCAGGGCCATAGCCGCCCGTAACATCCTGATCTAATCTGGCATAAGGATACACGCTTTGATTGCCCGTATTTCCATAGTAAACATTAAAGTGGCTGGTTTCACCGCCATTTTGCAGATATTGCGGCACCCAAAGATGAGCATCAAGATCATTTGGATTTTGTCCCCATGTAAGCTTTATCGTAATCGGAACCTTAAACGTGCTCGATGTCGATGTCGTCGTAGTTGTCTCTGTTATCGGCGGCGGTGGCGGAGGCACATATGTAAATGCCGGCAACGGTGGCGGAGGCGCTGCTATGATCATAGGGTCAACAAAAACCGGAGGCGGTGGTGGCGGAGCAACAGGCGCACTTGGAGCGGGTTGTGCTGCAGACTGTCCTGAAGGCTGTTGGTTTGACGGCTGCTGCTCTGCCGGTTTATCCGATTTAGGCTGTCCTTCTGCCTTAGCCGTATCTTTAGGCTTATCGTTATCTTTAGGCTTTTCCGAAGGCGCTGTATCCTTCTCATGCCCTTTTTTCTCGGCATCTGTCGCGGATCTCGGCGGCGCCGGAGGCCTGCTTTCTGAAACCGTCGTGATCTGTCCTGCCGTAACCTGCACTTTTATGTTAGGAAATTTAGGATTAAACGTCTCTACCTTTCCCTCTTTGACCAAAATGCCGGTAACTCCCCTCTCATGGAAAGTGAAATATTTCGTGCCTCTTACTCCCGCTACCGCCGCAGGCGTGCGGATCTCAAACTTGTTTGCGGTTGGAAATTCGGCAATGCGGGTTGTGATCTTTTTATCGATATTGGCCTCTACTTTGCCTCTCGGCATATTTATGGAGGCACTGCTCTTTCCGTCGGCGGTATATTCATTTATGTCTATTCTGCTTCTCTGAGCTATTTTAAGGATATTGCCGTCGATAAATGCGACTTCCGCTTTCGACGCACTTTTTGTCCTGATGATGTCCTTTACGGATATAGCATCCCCTGTTTTTGCCGGAACAGCGGGGAGTTTACCCTCTCTAAGAATATCAACCTGCCCTTCAATATGAATGAGTTTGCCTACAGGAACGGCAGCATACGCATAACTGACGGATAAAATACATAAAACCGCCGACAGCAATATGTTATATATCCTTTTACGTTTCATAAGACCTCCTGCATTCCTGTTACAATTAATACAAAAACAAATCTTAAAAACTATAATCTACCCCGAAACTGTATATATTCTTTTTATAATTGTATATCGCGAAATTAGAGTCGGCCCGTGTATGGGAGTAATTAAGGTTTAAATTCAGCCCCTTAAGCAACTCGTAAATTACGCCTCCGCCTGCGCTGTAAATATCGTCTCTTCTCTTTGTCGGATCATCAGGATACCCGTTTGTCCCTGTACCGGAGATTGTATGGATATTTTTGTAATACTGAAGGGTCATGTCGCCGGATATGGAAAGGTTAACCTTGTTCATTACCGGATAAAGAAACGTTGCTCCTATTTTATCGCTTTTATTATCCCAGTTTCTTCCCTGCGTATCGTCGTTGGAATACTCGTATTTGACGCTGAAAATTCCCCTGCCTTCCTTGAACGGATAGACATATCCTATCATTGCGCTATATATATTGCCGTCTCTGTCTTCGTCAGGATCGGAACCCGGTTTGAGCATTTCCCTTTTGCTGTATCCGAGGGAGAATTGTCCTATATGCCCCGGTAGTACCTGCAGATTCAGCATAGGTTTTACGGATGTTAAATGCATGTATTCCTGCTCGTTAAGCCACATGTGCGAATAGCTTACAGGAAGGCTGACCGCTCCGCTTTGAAAGTTATAACCCGGTATGACGGCAATAGAGTGCGCCATGACGTCATAGGCGTAAGAGTGAAAATAAGTTGTGCTCAATATGCTGTATTGCGCCGTAAGGGACCACGGCCCGCTCAACATGGGGGAATAATCCACCCGGAAGGTGTTGGTTATTGCGCTGTCCCGCTTACCGGAGATTTCGTCAACGGCCGCAGTGCCGATAATTCCCGTCGGTTTGGAAACGACGTTGTCATCGTATTGATATGTAACTCCGATGCCGAATCTCCAGTTTTTATGCGCTTCTATGGCCCGCGCTATGGCTGTTTCGTATTCCTTTGCGAAGGAGGCAAGTTCTGACGAGGGGTCTATGTTTATTAATGCTTTCAGCGTATTCCTCGCGTCTTTCAATTTACGCTCTTTCGCATATATCATTGCTATCTGAAAATCAACGGCCTGCGCGAGGGTATTGTTGAGTTCTTTTGCCTTTGTGAATGCCGCTATCGCTTCTTCGTTGTTATTCTCTTTTGCGAGGACAAGTCCTTTGAGAAAGGCTATATGAGCAGGCAGTATTTTTTCTTTTTCCGCATCTGAAATCCATTTTTTTGCTTCTTTGAGTTCATTTAGGTTGTAAAGCATTTCTATCAATTCGGCATAAGCCTCGTTAACCCTTGGAGTAAGGGTCAGGGCGTCCCTGTAGTTATTTGCGGATTCTTTGTAGTTTCCTATCTGTTTAAAGGTAAGTCCAAGATAAAAGGCGGCTATCGATGATTCAGGCTGCTGCTGTCGGGCCTTTTTGAAAGTCTCTAATGCCTCTTCGTAATTTTCAGCCTTATACTCACGAATGCCTTTCTCAAGAAGGTTGTCGGCGGCAT